>Ga0222696_1000023_pt1 | contig 122983 bp, 106 predicted proteins | sample AntAcemetage1400_FD_179817 | JGI IMG/M metagenome (GOLD analysis project Ga0222696, IMG submission 179817) | Saline water microbial communities from Ace Lake, Antarctica - #1400 | ecosystem: Environmental > Aquatic > Non-marine Saline and Alkaline > Saline | place: Antarctica: Ace Lake... | reverse complement strand
TTTGATCATCAAATATATTACTATACTATATAATTCCGAGTATAGATGTAAAGAAGGGAACGAAGCGGGCTAGGTTCTGCTTGCATCCCTATGACTATCGGGGCTGCTTCGGAATTTCCCCGAAATACTTCGGGATCCCGGTTTGTTTAATTGATATTACCGGGACAATAAATGTTAAAAAAAAGGTAGCCGCAGGCTTTAGCCTGCGTTTATTGCGCACCCTAAAGGGTGCGGCTACCAAAAGTTAGCGCGAAGCACTAAGTTCCTAATGAGGAGTAATATATTACATACTATTACCAATCACCCACTACTTCGCGATACCGTGACCACTACATTCTGGTCCAGCCTGGGGAAAGGGGCCGGGTTCTTGATCCCGTTCTTCATCGCCGCCTGGTTCGGAGCCGACTCCCAGACCGATGCCTTCTTCTTCTGCTACACCGCGATCTTCTTCATCTCCAATATCATCGGCCGGGTGATCGAAAGCGTCATCGTCCCGTTCATAGCCCAGACCGCCGGAGAGGGCAAGGATGTGGGAGGTTTTATCGGAAGGCTGATGATCCTCACCACCATCGGATCTATCATACTGACCATCGCCTTCCTGAGCGTGCTCCTTCCACTGCTGCCGCTGATAACCCGCTTTAATCCGGAAGAAATTCAACTGGTCAGAAGCATCCTGGTTCTGATCTCCCCGCTTATTCTCCTTGTCCTTAACGCGAGTATCCTGGCGGGGGCACTGAATGCCTTCAAACACTTCGCCATCCCGGCCGTCTCGCCCGCCTTCCGGGCCGGCATCATGCTTCTCTTCGTGCTCATCTTCAGAGACACACTGGGGATAAAAGCGGTAGCGATCGGTTATGTCCTGGGAGAACTGGGCCGTTTCCTGATCCTCACCGCCGCTGTAATCCGGTGGGGGATCCGGCCGGTCTGGGGCGGCGGAGATAGGGTGCGGGAGTTCTTTGTCACCGCCTGGAGGCAGTCATTGGGGATGGGCGCGATAGGGTTGAGTCAGATGATCGATAAACTCATGGCCTCCTGGCTGGCCGTGGCCGGTTCCATCTCCATCCTCTTCTACGCGGAATGGCTCTATAACATGCCGGTCATCTTTCTAAGCAGCGGCCTGATGGTCACAATCCTCTCACACTGGTCAAACCGGGTCTACCAGGGCCGTGAGGAATACGATCTCAAGCGATCGATGAAAAAAATGCTGCGCCTGGTAACTTTTGTCTCTTTTATCCTCATCATCCCGGCCATACTCCTGCTCCGTCCGATTATCACCATAGCCTTCGACCGGCCCGGATTCGGGGATGCCAATATCATCAACCTATCCCGGATCTACCTGATCCTGATCGTCACCATCCTGGCCGACATGCTCAGCATCGTCATGACCCGGGTCTGCATTATATACAAACAGACCGTCATCATCCGCAACCTGGGTTTTCTTCGCCTGTCCCTTAAAATCGGACTCAATCTTCTCCTGCTGCCCTTCTGGGGAATCTACGGTCTGGCGGTATCGACGGTCCTGACACACTATTGCGCCCTCTTCTACCTATGGCACCGAGTCTCCCGAATTACCCAGAACAGTCATCCTAACCTCTAACCCCTCCCTTATCTGACAGAACACGTCAAGCGTGTTCTGTCAGATAAGCATTCCCCTGGAATCCAGTAAAATTTTTTTGAAGAAAATTTTCAACATTTTCATCGGTTAAATGATAACCTGAAAGGGTCAACTTTGTGCTTCGTGATTTTCTCTCCCGAAATCCTTCGGGATCCCGGGTTGTTTAATTGAGAATATCGGGACCGAAATACTTCGGGATCCCGGGTTGTTTAATATATAAGTCTCGGGACAATACCCATTAGGAAAGCAGAAGGGTAAGTATTTGAATTCTCCTGATTCCCTGCTTTCCTTAGATGAATAGTTGCCCTAGCGAAGTGAGAGCTAAGTTCTTGTTTCGGAATTTTCCCGATATCCATCGGGATCCCGATTTCAGTTGTTTTTAATTAAAATGTATCGGGACAATAAAGCTTCTGGGGGAGGGTCTTCCAGCCCCGATAATCGCGGCTGGAAGCCGCTCCCACAGTTGGGAAGCTAAGTTCTAATGAACTCTGCGCAGAACAAATCGATATTCGCTTCCAGATTGCTAACGGGACTCATTCTGGCGGTTGGGGTGGCCGGCGTGATCGCGCTCGGGTACATGACCTCTGACGCCCATTCCCTGGTCGCGGTAATCGGACTGCTCTTCCTGCTGGTAACGGCCTACTGTTATCTTCACTTCCCGCACAGGTTTATCATGGCCTTCGGTGTCTTCATTCTCTGCCAGAAACTTCTCAAACTGAACGCCGGACGGATCAACCCCCTCTATGGAACAATGGTCGGGTATGTCGATGAGGTCGTCGTTCTCTGGCTTTTTATATTATTTCTCTTCCGGCAATCCCTCTCCCGATCCACCTTTGCCCGTACCGGCCTTGGCATACCTCTGCTCGGCTTCGCCCTGGCCGGTATCCTGAGCAGCCTGATCGGACATATCCCGGCCTGGATCGTGGGCGTTCAGCTCCTCTTGTATCTCAAAGGATTCATTTTCTTCTACATCGTCCTCCACCTGTCCAATAACCCCCGGATCCTCCGAACCTATATCCGTTTCTTCGCCGGCGTCGGAATCATTATACTCACGCTGGGAATAATCGATCTTGTCAATCCCTACTGGTTCCGGGCGGTCATAGGCAATGAGATCAACGTGGGGCTGCGTTTCGGCCTGCCCAGCACCAAGTCCATCTTTACCCATCCGGGAGATTTCGGCTGGTTCATGGCCTTCCTGACCCTATATGGTTTTTCTTACTACATGATCTTCAACCGCAATATCTACCTGGTATTCGGCCTGATATTTTCACTGGGGAGTTTCCTCTCCATGCGGCGGCGCAATCTGGCCGGCATCTTCACCGGACTTATCGTCGGAGTCTGGAAGCAGCCGAAGGTCGAAAAAGTCCGGGCCGGGGTAATCCTGGGCGCGATCGTAGCGCTCTTCATCGTCCTGGCCTGGTCAACGATCGAGATGCTCTATACCGATCTAATGGAAGGCTACGTCGCAAACCGTCACCCCCGGGAGGAGGCGAGAAATGTACTCTATATCGGCAGCTTCCAGATCGCCCGGGACTACTTTCCCCTGGGAGTCGGACTGGGGAGGTACGGAAGCTGGATGAGCGCCGTCTCCTACAGTCCGATCTATCGTGAATACCGGATGAATGAGGTATATGGACTCACACCGGACAACCCGAGCTTTGCCACCGATACCTTCTGGCCGGCGGTCCTGGGGGAGACCGGGGTGTTGGGATTAATCTTTTATATCTGGATCTGCCTCCGGTTCTTGCTTTTCCTCAATCGAGAGATCAAAGAATGTGAAAAGCCCTATGTTAAAGCTTTCCTTCTCGGCACATTTTTAGTATTCATTGAAAGTCTGATCGAGAGTCCGGCTTCCGCCGTTTACACCGGAGGACCGATGGTTTACTTCATCTTCGGAATATTGGGACTTAGTTACGCGACCAATAGAACTCAACCATCGCCTCCGGCTAGGGCAACTTATTTAACCGCGGATTATGCTGATTAAAAGAAAAACCAATCCAGCCTGCCCTCAGTTTAACGTGGCTTATTGTCAAAGATGCGGCTTTAGGCGTGAAATTCCGAAGTAGGAATTACTAAGGACCATAAAATTGAACGCGGACAGCACTATCCAAATCACCATCATCCACCCCTTCACCTTATCTGAGGCCAAGATTGGGGGAGTGGAGACTTTCATTAAAGACTTCGTCAGGATGGCGCCTGATTTCTTCGATATCCGCCTGATCGGCATTACCGCCGATCGAGCGACCCATCTCCCAGGAGAATGGTACAATGAGAAGATAGGCCCGAAGAGCTGCTCTTTTTTTCCGGTCCTCTATGTCCCCGACCCAAACAAACGAACCAGGTTTCCCCTATCCTTGAAATTTGTCCTTGGATTGTTTCGCTATCGCAAAACTCTTCAACCGATTCTGAACAACTCCATCGTAGATTTTCACCGTATTGAATCCGGCCTTCCTTTCATCCGCTCTCCATTCCACCGGGTAGCTTTTCTCCACGTTGACCGAAAGGACTTGCTCCATCCGGACTCGGAGACGAAATGGAAACAGTTTCGACTCCTCCACTCCCTGGTAGAAAAACCAATCCTCCACTCTATGGATCGGATTGTCTCGGTAACCAATAAAGGAGTAGAGATCTACCGGAAGCGCTATCCCAAACTGGGGGATCGGATCTCCTTCATGCCGACCTGGGTCGACAACGCGATCTTTCACCTGCTCTCCCCGGAGCAAACCCGGCGGGAACGGGAAATACTGGGGAAAGAACTTGGTCTGGATAAGAGGGATATCGCCATACTCTTTGCGGGCCGTTTTGAGGGGCAGAAGAACCCGGAACTACTCCTGGAAAGCTTCGCCCTGGCTCTCCGGAAACGCCCTGAGCTGGTTCTCCTCCTGGCCGGACGGGGTTCCCTGGAGAGCAGGATGCGCGGGCTTGCCGGAGAACTGGGGATTGAATCGCGAGTTCACTTCCTGGGCCAGCGCTCTCGCGAATATCTCGCCCGGCTGGCCAATATCTCTTCCCTCTTTCTGATGACTTCCTCGTTCGAGGGAATGCCAATCGCGCTCCTGGAAGCCATGGCGTGTGGTCTGCCGGCGGTAACCACGATAGTAGGTGAGACCGGCTTAATCGTCAGAGACGGAAAAAATGGTAGACTGGTCGCTGATGCCGGCAAGGAAGCAATCGGGGAGGCTATTATCGAAGTGCTCTCATCTCCCAAACTATATGGGAGAGAAAAGGTCGCGGCATCGATACAACCCTATTACATAGATGCCGCCCTGGCACCTCTCTATCAAATGCACCGGGAGCTCTCTCATGAATAAGATCGCGCTGGTAGCTTCCTCCGGAGGTCATCTCTATGAACTATTCTCGCTCAAAGAGTTCTACAATCCTCAGCCCCACTTCTGGGTCTCTTTCGATACCGAGGACGCCCGCTATCTCCTCCGGGATGAATATGTCTACTGGGCCTATCATCCCACCAATCGGAGCATAAAAAATTTCATCCGGAACTTCTTTCTGGCCCGGAAGATCCTGCGGCGGGAAAAACCGACCGTTCTCATCTCCACCGGAGCGGGGGTTGGAGTCTCTTTCATCTTCGCGGCCCGGATGCTGGGGATACGAACTATCTATCTGGAATCATTTACCCGGGTCACCAATCTCTCTCTCAGCGGACGGTTGGTTTATCCATTCGTGAATATCTTCCTGGTACAATGGGAGCACCTTACTAAAGCCTATCCCAGGGCCATATTCCGGGGGACCGTGGTATGATCTTCGTCACGATTGGAGCCAGCGAGTTTCAGTTCAATCGGATGTTGCGGTGGGTCGACAGAACCATCCAGGGCCTATCCATTCCCCGGGAGACAGTCTTCTTCCAGATCGGCCGATCCGACTACCTTCCCGAAAGTGGAGATTATATTGACTATATCGATTCCCCCGGAATGGAGAAACGGATCAAAGAGGCGGATTGTGTAATCTGTCACGCGGGGGTGGGGTCAATCCTGATCTCGCTCGTCAACGGGAAGAAACCGATCGTTATCCCGCGCCGGAAGGAGTACGCCGAGACAGTTGATAACCATCAGGTGACCTTTGCCAACCACCTGGGCGCGAACAACCTGGTCGTCTACCCCCGCAGTGACCGTGATCTGAAGGATGCCATAATCGCTCCCCCGGCTTCCCTCTCGCCTGATAGAAGCCTGACATCATTCGATCAAAGTCGCGCCCGACTCGTCCGCTATCTTACCGGCTGGATAAAATAGATCAGGAAATCAAGTTATCAGGTGGCGACTGGGCCGACCTGATCCCCTGATCCCCTAAACCTGTTATCCTGATCTTCCTGATCCGGAGAAGGATATCACCACGGTCAAAATCAGGCCGATAAAACCTCCCAGCGCGATATTAAATCCGATCTTCGGTTTAATGTACCTCTCCGGCAAAATCGCCTTGCTCCGAACCGCTGTCTCGCTGGAAAGATTAACCAGGTTCTCCAGAATTGGGATCTGCTCTCTAAAATCGGCGATAGTCTCCATCGCGTTAGCGATATTATAATCGATATTCACTATCGCGTCGGTAAACATGCTGAGGTTCCGGGTAATGCTTGTGGTGTACGACCCCAGAAAGAGCACCTCAACCGGTCTGAGAGTGGAGATGTCCAGGTCACTAATCTTTTCTTCATAACCGCGAATCGTAACGGCGGAAGCGTCGATCTCCTTCTGCAAGTCCACCCGTTTCAATCTTTGATTGCTGATAACCTCCTCCATTTCTTTGACCGAGGTCCGAAGATTGGCGCTTCTATCCTCCAGAGCCTGCCGGTTGTCCAGGTACTTCTGTTTCTGATCATCAATGATAATCGCGGCCAGGGCATTAAGAATATTGACCGCGGTCTGAGGCGACCGGTTCTCGCAGGTAATCTCCACCAGGGGAGATCCCATCTTGGTGGGAGAGACATCCTCCAGAAAAGTCCTGACCGACAGTTCCTCCTGTAATTCTTTCAGAAGAATATCAAGTTTAAGTTCTCTCCGCACCTGCTCCAGAACCGCTTCACTCATCACCACCTCTCCGGTAGCGTCCGGCTCCTCGATGAACTCCACCTCCTGACGACCTCCTTCCGGATGGGGAGGAAGATAGATCTTCCCCACTTCAATAATCAATGAGGATTGATATATCCGGGGCAGAAGAAGACTGATGATGGCGGCCAGCACCAGGCAAGCCAGAGTCCCCCCGACAATAAACCACTTCTTCCGATTTAGAAGCGACAGATAGTCTCTCAATTCAATATCTTCTCTGCTCATAACTATACCTCTCTATAACTTAGCCCTCACTTGGTTCGGGCAACTATTCATCTAAGGAAATCAGGAGAATTCAAATACTCACATTCCTGCCTTCCTGCTTTCCTTAGCGGTTATTAGAATTCTGGAGTCCAGTAGCTCGTTACCACAATTAAGCGATTTTAACGACCTTTAACGTATTTTTCTTCAACGTTCTTAAGTTTCAACGTTCGTTATCTTTAACGTAGTATTTATATATACCCCAAAGACTTAAGCCGTTTCTCCTGCTCCGGTGACAATTTGACCGGCATCCCGGTCTCCCCTCCCCGGTATTTCCGGGCCAGGTTCTGATCGTTTCTCAGACGATCATAGAAAATCCGGTTGATCCGGCTCCACTCTAAAAAATCCGTGATCCCCACCGGATCGTTCTCTCCGGGGTCAGCTTTAAGATCAAAGATAATAGTCTGCAGCGCCCGGGTATTAAAGAGGAGTTTGGCGGATTTAGAGCGCAGAGCTCTAAGAATGCTCCCCAGTTCCAGCATAGCGTACCGATCATCCGGAATGGTCTCTTCCTTCAGAAGCGGAGCCAGCGAACTGCCCTGCATCCGGCCCGGGACCAATATCCCGGCCAGATCCAGAATAGTAGGGGCGATATCGATTATACTTACCTGGTTCCGGATCCTGACGGCCGATGATATCTTCTCCGGTAGGTAAACGATCAGGGGGATCTTTACGACCTCATCATAGAGCGTATTGCGGTGGCCTTTTCCCCCGTGCTCGAAGAACTCATCCCCGTGGTCGGCGGTCACCACAATTAGGGTACGGTCGAAAATTCCCAATTTCTTCAGTTCTTTCACGATCAGACCAATGTGATAATCGACATAGGCGATCTCACCGTCATAGAGGGCGACAATATGTTCAAGGTCCCGGGGATCCATCTCCGGATTAACTTCATTGTTGTGTATATAGTCCTTCCCGTCTATATCACCCTGATAATCGGGATCGAATAATTTATCATAAGGAGCAGGGGGAATATAATCGTAATGAACATCCCAGAGATGGAGGAAGAGAAAGAAGGGGCGGGAATGATGATTTTCGAGCCAAGTAATCGCCAGATCGGTGATCCGGGGACTGGTAATATCTTCGTGGACGGCGTCACGCTCTTCCGGAGGAGGCAAGATCGTATCTTTAATCTTCTCGTCTTCCAGATCAATATTACGGTAGAGATCGAATCCCCGGTCGAAGCCGAAAGCCGGATTCATGTAGGGGGAGGAACAGAAACAGGCGGTCGCGTACCCCTCCTTTTTAAGAACCTGGGTCACGGTCCCGATGGAAGGATGGAGACTCACCCCGTCCCGCCCGACACCATGAACCGAAATATCCATAGAGGTGAGGAGCGACATATGGGCGGGAAGTGTCCAGGAGGTAGTACTTATCGTATTCTCAAAGAGCGCCCCGGAAGCGGCCAGTTCGTCCATGACCGGACTGGTATCCTTATCATACCCATAGCACCCCAGATGATCGGCCCGGAGCGAATCAATCGAGATCAGCAGTATATTCGGCGGCCCATCTCCCGGCGCGGCCGTAATATATCCCGGCTGAACAAAAATAATCGATACAACCAGTAAAAACAAATATTTCTTCATAATAAAATTAAACAATCTACTCCATTCTGCCGTGCTACGCAGTCATTTTAACCAGGCGCCTATGTGTAGTTTTTAACTTTAGGCACTTCAAACTTTAGGCACTTAATAACATAACCCGAACGAAGTGAGGGCTATGTTATTATTTTATATAACCTAAAGCTTTCAACCTTTCAATCTGTTCCTCACTCAGCTTTACCGCCTGCCCGGTCTCACCTTTCCGGAACTGTTCTTCAAGAATCTGATCCGCCTCCAGACGGGAATAAAATTCCCGGTTAGCTTCACTCCACTCCGGGATCGAGGTCACCAGATTCCGGTGGGTCTCCTTCGGATCCTTCTCCAGGTCGAGGATAATGGTCTGCCGGTGTTCTATATTAAAGAGCAATTTATATTGGTTCGTCCGGAGCGCCCGCAACTTATCTTCCAGTTCCAGAAGCAGGGGATTCGCGTCGTCTATATCTCCTCCTTCCAGCAGGGGAAGAAGCGACCTTCCGTGCATCGGCAGTTTAACCGGCAGTCCCAGGTAATCCAGAATGGTGGAGGCGATATCGATGATCCCGGCCTGATCGGCGATCTTCTTTCCTTTCAGGTCCCTCCCCGGAAGGATGACAATCAGGGGGATCTTTACTGACTCGTCATAAAGGGTTATCCGGTGCCCTTTATTTCCATGCTCGAAGAACTCCTCCCCATGATCGCCGGTAATAATGATCAGGGTTTTATCGAAGAGTCCCAGCTCTTTCAATCGATCGAAGACCAATCCCAGATGGTGATCGGTAAAAGCGATCTCCCCGTCATAGAGTGCTATAATATGTTCCAGATCACGGGGGGCCATCTTCTCGTTAATATCGTTATTGAACATGAAATGTTTGGAAGTTACATTACCCTTATAATCAGGATCAAAGCGGGTATTATAGGGTGGGGGTGGAACAAAATCAAAGTGGGGATCCCACATATGAAGGAAGAGAAAGAATTGTTCATCTTTATGCTGATTCAGCCAATCAACCGCCAGACGCTCGATCCGGGGACTGGTAACTTCCTCATGAACCTCCTGCCATTGATCCCGGTCCTCCAGAAATATCGTATCCTCAAAACCTTTCTCGTCCAGGTCGGTATTATGATAGACATCGAATCCTCGGTCAAATCCAAAGGCCGGGTTGAGATAGGGAGAACTGCAGAAAGCGGCGGTGCTGAACCCTTTCTGCTGAAGAATCTCAGCCAGTAGCGGGATCCCCCGGTGGAGACTTATGCCATCGTTGGCAACGCCGTGGACGGAGATATCCGTACCGGTCAAGAGTGACATATGGGCGGGAAGCGTCCAGCAGGTCGAACTGACCGTATTTAGAAAGATCGCTCCCCGATCGGCCAGCGCGTCGATGTTGGGACTGGTTTCCTTCCCGTACCCGTAACACCCCAGATGATCGGGACGAAGGGTATCGATAGATATCAGCAGAACATTGAGTCTATCCTTCACCTTCTCCCCCTTTTTCCCCCCGCAGGCAAAGACAACCCCGGCAAGTAAAATAAATATTAAATAGTTACCAATATAATTTCTCATCTATTCTCCATTCCCCATTCCCTACTTTACTACATAGACTCAACAAATTTCAATCCCGTTCGGAAAATAATAATGAAATAATTTTCCCTACCCGCCAGATAGAATAATGCCGGTCTTGATTCAAAACTAAATTAGCGCCAGAGGGCTAATTTATTCTCCTTGTTTACATACCTCGCTTTTGATTTAATATAATTTTCAGCCATCATAAATATAAGCTTTTAACATTATTTTTACGAAGTAAAAATAAATAATGAAGGATTTTCTCCGGCAATTTAAAGGAAAGGAACACGGCCCCCTGGTCCAGTTCATCAAGTACGCTATTGCCGGAGGCATTGCCACGGTGGTCCATGTCTGCATCTTCTTTACCCTGGCCTGGAAGGTATTCCCGGCCCTGACCGGAGATGACCCCATAGCAATGCTTCTCAATATTACCCCCTCCCCCATCAGCGATGGTCTCCGGGCCCGGAACGCCGCCATTGACAACTTCATCGCCTTCATGATCTCTAACTTTGTCGTCTATCTCATCAATATCTATTGGGTATTTGAATCGGGCCGCCACTCCCGCTGGAAGGAGATCGGGATCTTCTACCTGGTTGCCGGAGCCAGCGTGGCGATCGGAATCGGACTTCAGTCCTTTCTGATCGACTACTTCGGGATCACTACCACCCTGGCTTTCGGAGCAATGATCTTAGTCTGTCTCATGATTAACTATGTAGTCAGAAAGTTCTTTATCTTCAAAGGATAATTTGCGCTCCGCGCAAATTATTGTATTCAACTCTCGACATAAACTCAGCTTTACGGCTTTAGAATTTTTCTCTCTCCCGAAATACTTCGGGATCCCGAGTTGCTTCATATCAAGTCTCGATACAATAAATTCGTGTAATTCGCGTACCCCGCAAAATGACCTGCGGTCATCGCAGGGTAAAATTCGTAGTTCATTTAGTTTTTTTTAGCGAAGATTTGCGGTTTAATTAGTTGCAAAACTAAGTTCCTGTATCGGAATTTCAATAACCCCTAAGGAAGGCAGGAGGGGGGGAGTATTTCAAATCTTCCTGCTTTCATGCTTTCCTTAGAGGTAAAGTTACCCGAGCATGCGAGGGTTAAGTTCTAAAAGGAGGATGAAGACGAGATATTTAGTCGGAGCGTCAAGAATAGGAATCATTTCTCTTTTAATTATCGGGTTTCTTTTAATCTCCGCTGGACCGATTAATGGCGGTGAAAATGAGCAGACAGTAAAAATCATAGTCCCGGCCGGGGAGAATGGCTTAGTCAGCCGGTCGGTCCTCTCGCCCGGCAACCTGGTAGCCCGAAGAGGTTCTTATGACGTTTACCGGGTCTCCGAATCTCGAGCAGCCGTCCTCTCTTCCAATCCCTCAATTCAGAGCCGGCCCGACTTCGACCTGATCATGCTTCACCGACAGACCATCAATACCCGGGCCGGAGTGCCGGATCCCCCCGAACTGGCCAATCAGGATCGCCTGGCTCAGCCCGGGCGAGGGTTGAAGCTGATCCAGTTCGCCGCCACCCCGGTCGAAGCCGACCTCGGATTACTGACCGAGGCTGGAGCCCGGATCGTCCAGTATATCCCCGAGAACGCTTATCTGATCTGGGCCGGCCCGGAAGAATGGAAAAATCTGAAGGAGATCGCGGTCCGGTACCCGATCATCCAGTTCCTGGATGATTACTATCCAGCCTACTCCGTCTCTCCCCGGCTCGACTCATCCCTGAAGAAGACCCGGCCGGTCGAGGTCTCCATCCAGTTCTACACCTATGGCCCCGGGGCCGGGGCGGCCGCCAAAACGCTGGCCGCGGATTCCCTCCGGATCATCACTCCTCCCCGGGAGGCTTTAAACGGACTCTATATCAACCTGCGGTTATCCGTCCCGGGAACTTCTCTGGCTAAAATCGCCGGATTGCCCGGTGTGGTCTGGATCAATCCCTACACCACACCCCAACTTTGCGGAGAGCGCCAGGATCAGATCATGGCCGGGGATATATCCGGTGCGGCGCCTTCCGGCCCCGGCTATCTGGGCTGGTTATCAACACTATCTTTCCCTACCTCGCCATCCGAATACCCGATTGTGGACGTGGTTGATGACGGTTTCGATAACGGGAATGCCGTCAGCCCCGCCGCTGGCGAAGTTGAGCCCGGCTATGGTGTTATTGACCACGATATTATTGACAAAGCGCCCCCCGGTGGCGCTAGCGTTATAAATCCCGTAATCGTTGCCAACGATGGTATTGTTGGCAACCACCGGGGCGGTGGTGGAAGACTGGACCTCAATGCCTGCATCCCCGTTTTCCACGATGATGTTATTGGCTATATAAGGATAGTTCCTTGCCGACATATAAATGCCCTCAATATTATTACAGGCAATATAATTCCCGATGATTTTCGGATAATTATAGGCGCCTGAACCGGTGATATAGCCGTAGGCGATCCCCCGGTTGTTGGAGATAATACGGTTATCCTCAACATGGGCGTATCCACTCTTGGGATGTATGCCGCTCCCGGTGTTATCTTCCACTAGGTTGTCAGTATAAATTTCTCCAGGGAGAGCGTAACAGCTTTCTATCCCTCCATCGTTATTATTGACTATCTCACATTTCTCCACCCGGGTCTCAGAACTATTGGTGTAGATCACCGGACCGAAACCATAGGAAGGATTGGCATTCCCCGTAAGAAGGCAGCGAAGAATGGAAGCTATTGAGCTATCATAGACCATGATTCCGGAGGAGTCGTTGTTGACGATCCCGCAATCTTGGACAACTACATCTGTGGAAGCGGGAAGCGGTAATATAGACGGCCGAAGCCCATTCATAGCAATCCTCGGTGAAGTCGGCCCCGGTGATGGTAAAGGAGGCCAGGGTACAGGTACTTACCGTATCGAATGTTACATTGGCCGCTATTGTGGGACTCGGGTTTGTGAGCATTGTTCCCATTGCCCCGCCGCCATAAACATTTACACTCGACTTCATAGTGATATTTTCGGGATAGATGCCGGGTACTACATGTACATCGTCGCCGGCCACGGCGGCATTGATGGCATCCTGGATGGTTGGATAACCAGCGGGGACATTCAGAATCGCCGCGTGAGATGACATGGCTGCCATACATAGGATAGCTATCCCCGGCCATATTACGGATTTCAAATTTATCATCATTACTCCTTTGTCCTTACGGAACTTCTTGATTGATTAAGTGTTACTTAATCCAATTATCGCAAAAAGCGTGCCAGGAGAAGGATGACAATGTAGTTTGTCATAACTATATATTATGGAATAGGTAATAAAGAGGATGATTTATTTAAATCCTGGGTCAGTCTGTGTCATCATGGCGCATTCTGAGACATCCGGGTTGCAATATTCAACGTTGAAGAAATATTGGCAATGAATAACTGCTATATGTTATAAATACTAAAAAGATGAGATGAACAATGTTTAAGAAATTATTACTGATCTTTATAGTGGTTCCTCTTCTGGAACTCTATATTCTGATCAAGATCGGGCAACTCCTGGGAGCTGAAGTAACCATCGCTCTGGTAGTGGTGACCGGCATCCTGGGGGCGATCTTCGTCCGGGCGCAGGGGTTTTCCCTGGTCACGAAGATCAAGCATGATCTGAACGAAGGACAGCTTCCTCACAAGAGACTCCTCGAGGGGGTCTGTATCCTGGCCTCCGGCCTCTTTCTGATCACTCCGGGACTTATAACCGACCTGTCCGGATTTCTGCTCTTAATCCCCCCTCTGAGAATCCGTATGATTAACGCCCTGCTGAAAAAAGCCGGGAGCTATATCCGCAAGGAAGGCTCCACCACCGTAACCCGGACCTACCAGAACCGCTTCCCAAACTCCTCCTGATCCATATTTCATAGAAAAACCACTAAATTCATCACTCTTATATTACATATTTTACATGGTATAAATTGTAAGATAAGGGTAATGTGATAGTTGATTATGGATATATATAAGCTGATAGAAGAGGGGAAAATTAAGCGGTTTCTCCGGGCCAGGAACAAACTTAATTTTTCCGGCCTGGTTTCGCATATTACTCAGCATGCCTCGGGGAGAGATCCTCTCTTTATCGAGGATGGAGATTATCTCTATATGCTGAAACTGCTCAAGGAAGTCTCACAAAAATACCAGTTGTCGATATTCGCATTCTGCTTAATGACGAATCATGTTCATATTCTTTTAAGGCAGAAGGAGAAGAATCTCCCGGAAGCCATGCAAAGCCTTTTTCTGCGCTACGCCTTATATTTTAACCGGAAATATTCAAGAAAAGGTCATCTCTTCTCAGGTACCTATCGCCAGGCTGCCTGTTTTGACGATTATTATCTGATTGTTACATCTATCTATATTCATCTTAACGCTGTCCGGGCCGGTATGGTCGGTCATTACAGGCGATATAGGTGGTCCAGCTGGAGATTATACTGCGAGGACAAGGAAACTGACTCATTCGTCGATTGGAAGTTCATTCTTTCGATGATTGCTGGGGATCTCTCCGTATCCCGGGAGAGATATCGGAAGATGCTGGAGGAAGCAATGGATTACCGGGCGAGGGAAGTGCGGGAAGTAAAGACCGCTATGGGGGAATTTGTAGTCTGGATGAGGAAGAGCAAATCAGGTTCAATTCTTAATAGAATCAAAGGTGGAACTATTAATTTATGGCCCAATGGATATGCCAGCGACCGCGAGATAATGGAGGCGATAGAAAGGCTGAAAGAGAAGAAACGTCTTACGAAACCGGGAGATATCAAAGCGCGGAAATTTGCGGCGGAACAACTTCAAGCCCGGGGATATTCTGTAAGGGAGATCGCGGAATACTTGGGCCTATCCCCGTTCACGGTGTATAATATTTTTAAAATATAACTATATATCTAACATATAATACTATGTAATATATGTTAGATAAGAGATTACGAGAGGAGATGAATGGGTTAAAATACTGTTCGGGGGCGGGCGGTGAGAGAGGGGCGGGGGATGGTGCGGACCTGATTAGTGATGGTCAGGCTGCTGGGGAGTGAAGGGGTGTAACCGATCGCCCGGAGGTTGATCAAGGTAGTCTGGTTGTTATTAAATTCCAGGTCAAGGGATACTTCCCCGAGAGTCATACCGCTGTCCCCGACGAGATCGATTCTAATTGTATGTTTCCCTGACGAAGGGTATAGGCGGAGTGCCTGGATATTCTGCGGGAGTAATAACCAGCTCCGGAGATCCGCCTGCTCGGATACGGTATTATAAATGCTCATAATTAGCTCTCCCCATCCACCTGCTTCTTTGCTTACTTGATGGAGAACTACCCCTTTTATTATTACCCGTACAGCCTGGCGGACAATCATTACCGGAATCTGATCGACCAGATTCCTGATCTGTTTGGCCTCAATATTGCTGAGCATTGCGGTGGTTCCGGCTTCTTCCCCATCTAGATAGACTATGGCTTGTTTGAGATCGGTCGGTACTGTCTGGTAGACGGGGAAGGCGACCGCCAGCCAGCCATCTCCAGTCGGGATCGGGATAAATATTTCTTTCTTTACCGGGGAGAGTCCGCACTGGAAGAAGAGAAGGAGATCGCCGCTCCGGGAGAGGTCAAGTTCTACCGGGGGGATGCGGATGTCGTCCGCGCCGTAGGAGACGGCGTCGATCCGGGCGGATTCGAAGTTGGGGGCCTGGGCGATTACCCTCCGGCTGTCAATCAGAGCTTCCGAGTAACTTCCATCCAGATCATACTGGAGAGAGGAAAGGTAGGATCCGAAGGCGGAGAGATAGAGGTTAGTGACACTTTCGGCCAGATCGTAGGCCGGGCCATAAGCCTTGATTAATTGGCTGGAGACATCGGCGAGTTGATCTTTCTGGAGATTTTGCTCATGGGCGGCCTCGGTGGCATCACCGAGCTCCCGTTCATGTTCCGCGATCTCGATCTTGCGTCGTTCATCGAGCCGCCGGATCTCGACCCCGGCTCCTTCCAGGTCTCCCAGCATTAGATAGTTGAGAGCCTTGTAGATATGGATTAGGAACTTTTCGAATCCATATCCTTTATACGATAGAGTAGTCTCATTATAGAGAACCGCTCCGACTTCCGCGCTCATATCCCGAATGCTGACTGTGGGGCGAGACTCGTAGTCGATTATAACATTGTAAGCAGTTTCAAAGTCCTGGTTGCTCCCCTCGAAATCGCCCATATTCTGCTTGATGGTGGCTCGCTCGAGGAGGCAGAGGAGTTGGTCCCCACCGCCATCGCAGTCATCATCATCGATCTCGGAGAGTGCTTCTTCGTAGTTGCCGAGGACAAAATCCTGTTTCATCATCGCCATCCGCTCGGGATAGCTGGAGCATCCGGCCAGGAAGAGGATGAAAGGGGAGGTAAGAAGGATAAATTTAATTGTGTGAGAAAAAATTCTCATTATTGGTAAGCGGTGAGCGGTAAGCGATCGGCTGTGGGGGATATCGCTGACTGCTTACCGCTTACAGCTCACTGCTTACCTAATTTATTTTCTCCCGACCGGGAGAAAATAAATTAGAACCAGTAGTCAAGGTGGATCGCTCCGCCGACGCTCTCGGAGTAGTTCAGTTCCAGGGTCGCGATCAGGTTCTCCACCAGCTGAATTTCGACCCCGGCATTCACCGCCGGTTTGATTTTATCGAGATCGTCATCATCAGCCATATCGCTATCGGGATCGAGCTTGGTTCCCAGGATGCCGCCGCGAATAAAGGCTTTGAAGTCCTCGTTGATCTCCGCCCGGAGAACGAGTTGCCCAATGTAGCGGAAATGCTTGATGTCGGTCTTAGTGTCGGTTCCCTCGATCTTGACACTGGAATAATCGGAGAAATGAACACTTCCGAAGAGTCCGAAGTCAAACGGACCGTAGCCGTATTGCTGGCGCATAAACCAGAAGGTTCCTCCCAGCCCGAAGCAGCCGGTGGTCTTGTCTTCCAGAGGATCAAAAGACATAGCCTCGCCGCCAGCATCGATAAAGAGCTCTACCCATCGTTCATCCCTGAATCCGAGCCGGGCTCCAAAGTAAGTAAATGAGAGATCGTCGCTATTGATCTCGTTCTCGACCCGGTAATCGAAGAAGCCGCCCAGCGAGAAACCGGGAATCGGGAGAACCTGGCTCATCCCGGGTGAGACCGCGATCAGACATGCCATGATGGCCGCAACAAAAAAACAGATCATTTTAGTTTTCATAAGGAAGACTCCTCCTTTAATGTTTTCTTGGTGACTTAGTGTCTCTGTGGCGGAGATAAGAGCTAGACCTTACTCGAAAAGCCTTTTTAACCACGAAGAACACGAAGTTCACGAAGTAATTTGAAAAAAACAGGAATAATTACATAGTTTTCTTTGTTTTTCTTCGTGTTCTTCGTAACCTTCGTGGTAAATATTTAGTTTTTTGAGCACAAAAAGTTGGAAATACCTTTTCGAGTAAGCTCGAGCTAGTAACCGAATCTAGGATCTTTCTTGAGTTTGCTGATCTCTTTCTCGTCCGACCATTCCAGGATTCCTGACCTCAGGTTTTTCAGGTTCATGGTGAACTTATAGTAGACAGCCGTCTTCTTGTTCCAGAACTCTTCTTTCTTCTGCTTGATCTCGGTGAGGTTAGCGGTGAGGATAAACTCGGCCGCCTCCTGGGTGCCGAACTGGGACGCCTGGCTCTGCTTGGTCAGTCCCTGCTCCTGCTGCCGCTTGATCTCCGATATAGTCTGTCCATCAGTACTCTTGTCCAGAAAACGAAACTGGCCCGAGCGGATCAGTTTGGTACGGATCGAATCGGTGATGGATTCGGTATCGATATGCTGAGTGGTTTTGTTCTTTACTTTCTCCACCATGATTACCGGGCGCCGATCATTTGTAATATCTACAATCGGCGGGAAAGTAAGGAGTGAGGTCGTCATCTTGGCGGCGACCTGCTGAAGATCGGTCGCCCCGAAGTCGGTGTCATAGACCGGGACATCGCCGGCATCTCCGTATTCATAAGTGGTGCTGCATCCCGCAGCAAGCGCGAGAATCGCGCCAAGGCCGAGAAGACCTATTAGATTTTTCTTTAATATTCCCATTGTTTCCTCCTTTTTAAGTTATTCCCGCCGTTGGCGGGAATAACTTACTGTAAGTACATTATATGTCTGAGAACAAGTATCAATTTAATAGGTTCTAATTAGCGCAACCTGATGTTGATCTTGAATTGCTTAGCGGACGGATTAGGACCGGCCCCCCGGAAGGTCTTGGTCTCATTGCCGTACATTATAAAGGGAGTCCAGACATTTGCTTCAGAGTCAATTTCGATACCGTCGGAGTCGAACCAGGCGAATTTATACTGGTACTGCTCGGTGTCGGAATATTTGGATACCAGTGTAACATCGGCTATCAACAGATTCCCGGCAAACTGAGTGGCAATATCAACGATCTGAAGTCCGCGGGCGACCTTGGGATTGTTGACGATCACATATTCGCTATGCTGGATCCCGGCACCGTCTTCCATGATCGCGGATGATCCCTGGATTCCGGAGGTGGATGAACAGCCGGATAGGATGATCATCCCCGGGAGAATAAGGAGTGCTGCGGCTCCCATCAATAGGGTTTTTGTCGTTTTCATTATTTTCCTCCTTGTGTTTTTTATCCGACGGATCGGACCGATCCGTCGGATTTTTATATTACCAGGTTAACGGTCTTGAACTTGATCCGGGTGTGTCGGGGCTGACCGAGCGGGGTACTACTTCCGTTCCCAGGTCTTCTTTCCCGCCGGACCAGGTGGCCGGGCCAACTTTGTTGGCCCCAGCTTGCCGCCCGACCGCTTTTACGATACAGCCTTTGGCTATACCCAGATCTTCACCGGTGACCTGCGCGAAGCTCTTCTTCTGATCCCCCCGCTGGATAGTGGCCACGCCGACCATGATCTCATTCCGGTAGGTCTCCCCGCTATCCTCATCGACGATGTTCTGAAACGCGTATATCTCAACCGGTGTTCCGGGTATGAATCCGGCGGTCGATCCACGGTTGATCATGATCTGGTCCCCGGTTATGGTCAGGACCTTGGCAGGCCGGAGCATCGCGATCGCTTCCTGGCTGAGCCTGGCGGCCATCTTCTTCGCCAGGGTAACCAGTACCTGATCGCTCCCCTGGGCTCTTCCCACACCCGCCATCTCAACCGTCTCAACCTCGGTAAGCTGGAGGCTTGGGACATCGGGGAGAAGCTCTCCGGTGGTGGTATCGACGATCTGGACTAAAGCCGAGAGGTAGAATTTTCGGGTAATGGATTCCCTCCCCACGGTGTAGGTGTCGGTATCGGTCCGGAGTTCGAAGCCGTCGATCTCGGGGAGAAAGGCGTATCGGGCGCCGGTCATCTTCAGGGATTGGGCGGCGGATTTATCATTGGGATCAACCGAGACGGCGGCAAAGGCCTGTTCGAGCTGGAGATCCTTGATTCGCTTCCGGTCTACCATCTGAAAGGTCCGGGTGGCGCTGACCGCGTTGATGAACTGGGATTCCAGCGATTGGGTTACCCGATCCAGTTCTATGGTGGTTCCCTCCTGGTTTGCCAGCTGGCGTACCGAAGGCTGCACCTTCATCTCTCCGATATAAAGAGTATCCTTCTTCCCGGTAGAGAGCTGTCCGAAGGTCAGGGCGGGGACGATCAGCAGGGCGATCGCCACGGCCCATCCCGTTTTGATTCCAGAGGTTCTGGTATTCATTATTCTTCCTCCTCATGTTCGACGATAACCCGTGGAGTATGATCTCCCACGGAAAGTCGTTCTACTTTGGAAGTATCAATCTTTTCATAGCTTGCTTCCAGTTTGGTTTTCTCTCCTTCCGCCAGTAACCGCTTGGCATAGGCATCGGCGGCACTGGTTTCCCTGGCGATGGCCATCTCGGTCTTGAATCCTTCCAGGTCCTTGAAGCGCACAATACCAGCGTCGGATAATTTCAGGGTAATATTGAGTTTCTGATCGGTATGGATATTGACCGGTTTCTCCCAGGGAGTGAACCACTGGCGGGTTACCCTCATCATGTGGATGCCGGGAACCGCACTCAGATTGGCCGGACCTTCTCCGGTTGAGCCCAGAGCCGCCCCATCAAGTAAAATGGTAGCCCCTTCAATTCCGTTAACGGATACGGTGAATGGAACAGCCCCGGGAGGAGCCGCCCGGGCCAGACGGATTTCCTCCATCCGGCCGTCGATATTATCGCTGATTTCCGCCGCGGCTACTTCCAGAAGATTATTGATGATATTGGAAGTCTGAATTTCCAGATTCTCGGTTTGAGGGATGCGTTCGGTGGCCTTAACCACATCGCCGTATATACTGCCTCCCTGCCCGGCTTCCAATACTTTGAGAGCGACCCGGAGGGTATAGTCGGTTACTTCATTATCAACCCCGTAAGCCGTGCTTTTGCCCTTAAATATTTTCGTGGTATGACCGAAAGAATTGAGTGAAGCCACGATAATATAGTCGGCACCGATCATCTGGGCTAGCCGCAGGGCCGAGGCATCCTTTAATGCCTCGGCGACATTGAGATCGACCTCTCCCCCGGTTATGGCTTCGATTGTCTTTTTGGCCTCCGCGTCCGTGTCCCGGGCTTCCCGGAATTTATCCGCCACCATCTGCTTGTCAAGAATCGAGAATCCCTTCTCGGTCAGGCGGGTGGTGATAAGATCATTCAGGATATCTATCTTATCCTGATATGCTTTTCCGGCGCGATTGGTGACTAAGATTGCCGCTCGCATCCTTGATGGTCCCGCACTAATCTCATCATTTCCCGCTATCGCGGTGAACGGCAGCGCGGCGACGCAGAGAATGCAGACAAGTGCCTGAACAATGTTTCTTTTCTTCATTTTTATCTCCTCTTCTTTTCTTGCGGGGCAAAAAAATAATTTACAGGTTGTACCCGCGGTTGAAAAAACTTTAGTATTCCTTGACCAATCAAACAGCTATTTTGATGAAAACCCCCATTAAAATATCTGTCGGCGTTGATCTGACATAATTATGTTGGTATTGGTTAAAAACTAAATTAGCGCCGCAGACGCTAATTTATTATATTATCGCGGTTAGTCAGTTCCGTCAAATTGATTGTTCTCTCCCTCTTCGACGGAAGATGAGGATAATTATTCAACCTAATTTTACGGCAGTAAAATTAGGCGGCGATATTAAGCCAGCTATCGCCCCGGAACTTTCGGACCATGACCAGCGAGTAGAGGATCATCCCTACCCCGATACTGGCCCAGGCTCCCGCAGAACCCCAGTTAAATACCACGGCCAGCAGATAGGCCAGGGGCAGGAGGATGATCCAGTGAATAACGATATCCGCTTTCATTACCCAGTGGGTCGCGCCGGATCCATCCAGACAGGCCGCGAGGATGATTCCAACGGCGTCAAAGACCTGGACCGATCCCAGTATGATAAGTGGGACGAATCCCACATTGATTACAGCAAGATCCGGGGTGAATAATGAGAGAATGTCCCGGGCGAAGATGATGAAGCCGGCACCAGATAATCCCATAAACAAGATCCCGAATCGGACCGACGCCCAGCCATAGTGACGGGCGGCCAGGTACTTCTGACCTCCCAGGGATTGCCCGACCAGCGTGGCCCCGGCGATCCCGATCCCCCACCCCGGCATCAAGGAGAAGGATAAGATAGCCAGGAGGATATTACTGGCCGCCAGATCCGCCACCCCGATCATCCCGATGATCTTTATGAATAAGAGGAAGGAGGTAAAGGTAAAGAACATCCGTCCGCCTTTGGGGAGAGCAAAGATTACTATTTTTTTGATGATTTCAAAATGAATGTGAGCCTTACAGAAGAATGGATGGTGACGGAGGGTGTCGTCCTTGAGGGCGCAGATGAAGACATAAAGTGATCCTACCGCGACGCTTAAGGTGGTCGCCAGGGCCGCGCCGGAGACTTCCAGGCGAGGGAACCCGAATTTGCCGAAGATGAGCAGGTAATTCAGCACGACATTTAAAGATACCACTATGATCATGTATTTCATCCGGAGCAAGGTCTTGCCGATGCCGTCAAAATATCCCAGGAAAGAGGTGACGAAGAGAAAGAAGCAGAGGCAGAGGAGCCGGATTCGTACATAGTTGGTGGTCAGCTCCCGGACCTCCGTATCCTTCACTAGGAAATTGATGAAGGGGAGTGACTCAAATGCCCCCATTGAGGTTAGAAGCAGACCCACCGGAATGGTGAGGATCAGTGAGTTGAGGAGAGTTCCGCTGGCCGCTTTCCGGTTTTTCTCTCCCCAGCGACGGGAGACAATGATCTGGGTTCCGGTCCCCAGAGACTCGAAGGTCAGCACTACTACCATAAAGACCATCGATCCCACCCCGGCCGCGGCCAGAGCAGCGGCACCCAGTTGACCGACCATGATCGCGTCCACCACGTTAAGGAGAACCTGAGACATCATACCGAGCATGACCGGGTAGGCGAGCCTGAAGACCGTGCCTGGAATGAAGTTGTGTAAAGGATGTCTTGTTGATCCGTTCATTTGCAAAGAACATAGCGCCTTCGGCGCAAGGTTCTAAAGTGCGCTTCCGCCGTCGCTAAAGCCCCGAATCAAGTTCGGGATGCAAGCACTATGGCGGATGAATAATTGCCTAAAATTAAAAGATCCACCTCGGCAATGTGGCTTAGCATCAAATTGTTTAAATTTATGTTTTGAACTATGACTGCAATAATATTATTGCATTAGAACAATCCCGGAGCTTGGAGGCAATAATTAATTTGCTTGGCATAATTCAATTCACCATTATACTATTGCCATTATGGTTTCGATATTAAGCAATATTGTTGCTTCGGTGACCGGAGCGGCTCCGACGGCATCCGGGGAATTGATCTTAAATATCTTCAGTGATTTTACTATTATTTTAGTGGTGGCCCTGGTAGCCAACCGGCTCGCGGCTCTGTTGAAAATTCCCGATGTGATACTCTTCCTCCTGGCCGGAGTTATTATCGGCCCGATGGTTCCTTTCTGGACCCCGATCAAGCAATCCTCTGTCTGCGGCCAGATTGTGGTCATATTCGGGGCTTCCTATATTCTGTTTCAGGGAGGCCTGGACCTGAAGCTTAAGACGATTATGCGTTATGTCTGGATCATCGCGCTTCTGGCTATCCCCGGAGTTCTCCTCTCCACATTTATAGTCGGCGGATTCGCGAAGATTATCTTTCCGCTCCTCCCCTGGGCGGCGGCTTTACTGTTGGGGGTAATAATCGCGCCGACCGATCCGGCCACCCTGATTCCAATCCTCAAGCAGGTTAGGGTCAGGGAACGTCTGAAGGTGGTTATCGAGAGTGAGTCAGCCTTCAACGATACCACCGGCGCCATCATCTTCATCACCATTGTTACTATTCTCCAGGGTGGGGAGGTCAGCCTTTTCACTGCCGCGTCCGAGTTCTTCTCGAAACTGGCCATCGGCTTTGGTATCGGGGCGGGACTGGGAATGCTAGGAGGGATCTTTATCTCCCATCGTTCGCTTGGTATTTTCCGGGAAGCGGCCTCGATCATGACCCTCCCGATAGCGATAGGGGCATATACTCTGGCCGAACGATTTGGCGGAAGCGGTTATCTGGCCGCTTTTGTCGCCGGGATATTTCTGGGTAACTGCCGAGAGCTGATGCCGCGCTCCTTTGACCTAGAGGACGGGCTGCATCTGGAGATTTTCAGCATGGATCTCTCCCTGGTCTGCCGGATGATGATCTTTGTTATCCTGGGATCGCAGATTGATTTTTGCGCGGTTCAACAATATCTACTCCCCGGATCAATTCTTTTGGCCGGTTTTATCTTCATCAGCCGCCCGGCGGTGGTATTCGCGTTTTTCGGACTGGATCGGAAGAAGAAATGGACGATTAAAGAGAAAGTCTTTCTGAGCTGGGTCCGGGAGACCGGGGTAATGCCTGCGGCCCTGGCCGGATCACTGGCCTCGATCTCTCTCAATTTCCCCGGCCAATGGGGGGATGTTTACGACCACTTTGTTCAGGCGATTGTCTTCATGGCGATCCTCGCGACCCTGCTGATTCAGGCACTGTCGACCCCCTGGCTGGCCCGGAGACTGGAGTTGACGGAAGAATAATCTATGCTAATGGCTGTGCTCTATAAATTATGCTGAATTAAATGAAACCACGAAGAGCACGAAGTACACGAAGAACTATGGGTGTTGGAGTATGGAAATGATGGGCAACAAATTCTTGTTCACTATATTTCTAATTTTAAATGTATCTGGTTATAGCTATTTATTCCTCCTTCGTGAACTTCGTGTCCTTCGTGGTGAATATCATATTGTCTGTTAAAAGGAGTGTAGAATGGTTGAACTGAAAAATGTTGATCAACTGCCGGAGTCTGCTGCTAAGAAGGTCCGGCCTTATCTGGAAAATATGATCGGACTCCTGGGGAGCAATCTTGTCACGGCAGCGGTTTACGGGAGCGCGGTAACCGGTGATTACTCGGAAAAAAGTTCTGATATTAATCTTATCCTGGTCTGTGAAGATGTGGATCTTTCTACACTGAAGAAGAGTTTGAAGCTGGTAGCAAAAGGGTCCCGGGAGCGGATTACCGCGCCGCTTTTTTTTACCCGTCGCTACATCGAGACCTCGGCCGATGTCTTCCCGATCGAGTTTCTGGAGATCAAGGAGAATCACCTGGTCCTTTATGGAGAAGATATCTTATCCGGGATAAGAGTTGACCTGAAGAATCTCCGCCACCAATGCGAAGAACAGATTAAAGGTAAACTGGTTCGGATCCGGCAGGCGTATCTAGAAGTCGGTTTAAAGAAGAAAGGAGTGGAAGCGCTGCTGAAGAGGTCTCTCTCCAGCCTTCTTCCGGTCTTTAGAAACGTGCTTCGGCTCAAGGGCGAAGATCCGCCCCGGAGGAAAGAGGAATTTCTGGCGAAACTGGCTCTTGTCTTTAGCCTGGAGGCCGAGGTTTTTATAACCATCTGGCAAGACAGACAGAATGATGAAAAGATCGGGGGCGAAGACGCCGAGATATACCTGGAGAGGTATCTCACTCAGCTTGAAAAATTGGCGGCGGCGGTTGATTCAATATGAAAATTCGGGTTTTCATCATATTACTGATCGCTCTTTCCCCTGCTTTATTTTTCGACATCCCGGTGGAGGGAGCTGAGCCGGAATATCCTGATTCTATCGGCTATGTTAATGATTTTGCCGGCATTCTATCTCCTGAAACGGAATTGAAATTAAACAGGCTGATCGTTGATCTGGAGAAACAGACCACGGCCCAGGTTGCCGTGGCGACGGTTGAATCGATCAGTCCGGAGACCGTTGAGACATACACCAACAAGCTCTTTGAGAAATGGGGAGTGGGACAGAAAGAGAAGGATAACGGGGTACTTATCCTGGTCGCGGTCAAGGAGCGGAAAACTTGGATCGAGGTTGGTTATGGCCTGGAAGGAGCCATCCCTGACGCCCACGCTTCCCGGATTTACCGGGATATAATGGTTCCTTCTTTCGGAAAGGGAGATTTTAACGGGGGCATCTCCAGGACGGTTGAGGCTATAGCCGGTCTGATCGCAGAGGACTCCGGGGTGTCGATCGATGGAGCATCCACGCCTCCAAAGACGAAAACTTCCTCCCGAACCGGAGGTGGGTGGGTATTTTTCTTTGTAGTCCTGGTAGTTGTTCTGATCTCCTTCTTCCGAGCGAGCAGGCGTAATTCCGGTACATCCTCCCGCGGCGGTGGGTTCTGGGTTGGGGGCGGATCGGGTGGTTTCAGTGGCGGTTTCGGCGGGGGCGGGTTCGGCGGGGGCATGAGCGGCGGAGGCGGAGCCGGCGGAGGATGGTAGCAGGTGTGACAGAGGACGGATGGCACTGGCGGGATCCGACGGATCAGTCCAATCCGACCGATCGGTCAGATTAATTGGCCGGGCCGGGGGAACTGACGCGCGTTTTCGCGCCTAATAATTTCAGGAGGATGAAATGAAAGCATTGATTATTACATTGGTGGTTCTGGCAGCTATAGCAGGTATAGTGATCTTAATCGTTATCTCCGGACTTAACCAGGTTGTCACACTTGACGAAACTGTCGAGGCTGCCTGGGCCCAGGTAGAGAACCAATACCAGCGCCGATTTGATCTGATTCCCAACCTGGTGGAGACGGTGAAGGGTGTGGCCGGCTTCGAAAAGGAGACCTATATTGCTGTTACCGAAGCGCGGGCAAAAGCGGGAGAGATCAAACTTACCCCCGAGATGCTGAGCGACCCCAATGCTTTTCAACAGTTCCAGGCGGCCCAGGATGGGCTGACCGGTGCGTTATCAAGGCTGCTGGTTACGGTTGAGAGTTATCCCGAGTTGAAAGCCAGTGAGAACTTCCAGACTCTCCAGGCCCAGTTGGAAGGGACGGAGAACCGGATCGCGGTGGAACGACGGCGCTATAATGAGACCGCCCGCGGCTTTAATACCTATATCCGAAAGATTCCGGGAATGCTCTGGGCCGGAATGAGGGGATTGACCACGCCCAAGGAGTATTTCGAGGCCGCTACCGGAGCGGAGCAGGCGCCCGCGGTGAAGTTTTGATCTGGGTTACGGAACTGGTACAGTACCTCATTAGCTCGACACTATTTGAAAAGCCTTTTGAACCACGAAGAACACGAAGTTCACGAAGGAATTTGAAAAAATAGGAAAAATTATATAGTTTTCTTGTTTTTTCTTCGTGACCTTCGTGGTGAATATTTAGTATTTTTTCGTACCTGAAGATATTCGTCTTTCCGCTGCCGACGCGGCCAGCAGTCCGATTAAAAGCCAGAATACGAAAAAGATCCGCTCGTTCAGGAGAGGGTCATCCGCCAGACTCCCCAATAGGAACCCGGCCAATCCGGCGATCAGGGCTTGACTGAAGCAGACGGTGAACCGGCTGTCGGATTGGTGCATTTCTCTTCGAGCTACTCTGAATATCCGGAATAATAGCCATCCGAAGGCTAAAAGTCCCAGGATTCCGGTTGAGAGGGTTAGAGAGAGATAATAATTATGCGGTGCGGTGGCGAATTCTCCCGTATCAATCTGTTTATATTTATCTTGATAGAGCCGCGTGAATATCCCGTATCCGGGTCCATAGCCGATTACCGGACGATCCCGGATCATCCGGAGAGCCGCTTCGGAGTAAATCAATCTTTTCTCCACATTGGGATCCGAGCGCCAGGTAGCAAAGCTCTTGATCCGCTGTTTCCAGTAGGACTGTGGTCCCACATTCAAACCCCAGATCAACAAAATCACCAGAAAAATGATTGATCCCAGGAAGATTATTTTTCCCTTCCGGAATAAGGTTAATATTCCTAATCCTGCCAGGAGACTTACCCAGGCGGTCCGGGAAAAAGACAGGTAGATGCCTATACCCAGAAGGATGGTAAGAGCGACTGCCGCTGTCCGAATCCGCCCGGATCCGGGAGATAAAATAAGGACAAATACAAATGGGATAAGGAGTACCAGAACAGCGCCGATGCCATTGGGATGTCCGAATGATGTCCAGATTCGCTGGGGAGTCTGAGGAAAATAAATCCCCTGATAATAGAGCAATATTCCTGCCAGGATAACCAGGCTGAGCGCGCTGAACAGAGTGACCAGAAGAGCCTTCCGGTATTTTTCCTGACGGAGCAAGGAACCGAGAAGGAAGAACCAGCCCACCTGAGTAAGCAGGTCTCTTCCCCCGGTCTTCCAGCTTATTGACCGATAAGGGGAAGCCATCAATGCTATCAGGGCAATCCCCGCAAAAATCAGGACCGGTATCTCCAGCCCGCTCCGCCGGGGGCGAAGCTCCTTATCCCAGATACATCCTGCCAGCCAGAAGATTAGAACCGGAAAAATCAGGTAACTGATCTTGCCGCCGATACTGAACTGAAGCCATTCGCAGCCGGAGCAAGCCCAATGAAAGATCGGCATGGAGAGAGGGTTGCCGGAACGGTTAAGAGAGATCTGCCCCATTATGGCAAAGAAGGCCACCGCCATCACATAGATCAGCAGAAAAACCCGGTAATTACTCTTTATTTTCTCTATAGAACGCATTATAGAACATAGCGCCTTCGGCGCTAACGTTAAAAAATAAGGACGTTGAAAAATAAAAACGTTGAAGAAAAAAGACGTTAAAAGCAAGCCATAGCCTGCGGCTACCATTTTATTTGCAATTATTGTCCCGGTAATATCAATTAAACAAACCGGGATCCCGAAGTATTTCGGGGAAATTCCGAAGCAGGAACTTGGCCCTCACTTTGTTCGGGCAGCATTACCTCTAAGGAGAGTATGAAAGCAGGAAAATTTGAAATACTCCCCCCTCCTGCATTCCTGCTTCCCTAAGATTTGTTGTTCAGAAGATAGATACGTTACATAAGCATCCGGCTAAAGCCAATGAAAAAGTTTGGAACGAAAATCAGATCTGGTTGATGTGAAGGAGCCCTAAGCTTTCAGCGGATCCCGTTCTCTCGTAGAGGCAGCCTTCAGGCTGCCACATGATGGCGAATTGAAGAGGCTGTCCGATAAACCCGGTTTTATGGGCTTGTTGTGGTAGCCGCACCTTTTAAGGTGCGCAATCGTTCTGTGTTTAGGGCATTATATCTACTGCTTGCGCAGACTGAAGTCTGCGGCTACCAAAATCAAATTTATCGGACAGCCTCTGAAGGTCACCGCTACGAGCATGGAGCTGGACCTTGCTCGAAACGCATTCTTAACCACGAAGAACACCCCCGTACGGTTGCTCTACGGGGCGGAGAAAGTTCACTAAATAATTTGAAATTTTTTATTGATTCATTATAGAAAAAACTAGTAATATGTATTTTTCATTTTTTGGGAAATTGGTATTAATTCAGATAACCGCCCTATGGTCAAAGGGCAAACCAGATAAGGAGGGTGTTGTATGAAGAAGCTGATATGTCTGATGTTGGGAATGGGTATGATCTTCTGCCTGGGGACCATGGCTCAGGCCAGTCCCGCGGCCGGCTTGGAGTTTCACGGTCTGTATGGATTTAATTTCAGTGATGACGATCTGGAACTCGAGAAAGGCTGGGGCGGCGGGGCATCGTTCGTTATTGGCCTCGGCGAGTTCGTCAAACTGGACCTGGGCGGAGATTTTATCCGCCCCAATGTGAAAGATGGCGAAGATGACGATTATGTCCAGTTGATCCCGGTTACCGGAACCCTCAGGTTTGGTCCGCGGCTGGATTTCGCCTACATCTATGTCGGCGGCGGCGGTGGATATAGTTTCAACAAACTGGACCTGTCAGAAGATGTTGACGAGTTTTTAGAACTTGAAGACTGCGCTACCTACCATGCCTGCGGCGGCTTTGAGCTGGCCTTTACCGAAGATGAGACGATAGGATTCCGGGGTGAGTTTCGTTACGTATGGCTCAAGCCTGAGATAAAGGAAAAGGCAACCGGTGACAAGGAAGATTGGAAGATGGATCATATGCAGGTCCGCGCCGGGTTCGTTGTCAATTTTTAAATTATTTGCCTGTGGCGAAAAATTGAAGCAGCTCCTATTTTATCGGAGCTGATGTATTGGAATAAAATAGATATCTAATCAACATTAGAAAGCAGTCCCGGGGAACCGGGACTGCTTTCTTCTTGATAAGGAGTTTTGTTATATGCGTTTTTTGGTTCCGGGAGTGATGCTTCTGAGTTTACTCTGCTTCCCCGCGGTTCTCCCCGCCCAATCGATTGGTTTTGATCTCCATGGGATCTATGCCTTTGATTTTAATGGGGATACGGGAGCGTTTGGTGAAGCCAATTATGACAATGTTCCCGGAGCGGGGGCGTCGTTCTTCTTCGCGTTTATTCCCAGTATTCGTTTAGAGTTCGGGGCCGATTGGATTGAGACCAAGAACAAGGATCTGGATAATTCTCATCTTAAGATCAGTCCCGTGACCCTCGGGATCCGGGCTGGTCTTCCGCTGGAGCGTTTTTATCTTTATCTGGGAGGAGGGCTGGGATATGCCATCTACCGCCTCCAGTTAACCGGTGACGCGGAACGTGATCTGGCCACCCGGGGTATCTATAGTCCGGATATCGATAGTGATATAACCTATTTCGCCATGGCGGGAGCCGAGATGACGGTAAGCGAACATATTGGTATCCGGATGGAGTATCGCTACAACTGGATGAGGACGGAGTATAAGTACGACGATTACCTGGGGAATAAAGGGGAAGAAGACTTAAATCTCGATCATCAGCAGCTCCGGGCCGGGCTGGTGATATATTTCTAACATAAACTCATTTCAAGTACTTTTTTACCACGAAGGACACAAAGTTCACGAAGAATTAGAAGTGGCAGAACTCTCTTTTTCTCTTCGTGTCCTTCGTGGTTTATTTTAGTTATGGATAGAATGAGAAGCAGAACCAGCAGGCGACATCGATCGCGGTTCCTTCGGACTCTTCCTTGATCAAAAAATCCCGCACCCGGTCTTTTTCTACCAGGACCACTTCAATCTCTTCTTCCGGTTCCAATTCCTGCCGCGGATCTGCATTCTCGGGATCATTCTCATCAACCTCCATCTCGAATACCACCACATCGCAGTCAAGTATGGCCGGGTTTATCTTTAATCCCGGACTTCGGCTGACAATCTTTCCGATATATCCGGTCTCCTCTTTCAGTTCGTTATGGGCCTGCTCTCCGAGATCATGACCCGGATGGACCACCCCGGCCGGTAGGGCAACCACCGTCCGATTGATCCCGGCCCGAAACTGGCGGAGGAGGATGTATCGCCCGGAGGGGATCATCCGGGCCAGGAGGATGATGACGGTCTCGGACTTGCTCCGTTCCACCACCTCCCAGTCGACCCGCTTGCCGTGAACGGAACGGTAGGTAGCCTGCTTAATGGAGAGCCACTCCCCCTGAAATACGATAGTTTCTGTTCGTTCTCTGATAAGTTATCTCCCTATAGTCATGAATTTACGTTAAAATTATTCAATAATGTCGGATCAATGCTTGCAACCTCTTATTTTTGCAAAGTAAAAATAAGATTACGAAGCAGAAATAAGAATGGAGAGATCGAGGGCGAAGCCCAGGAGCCAGTGGGCAATGATTACGGCTCGGATCGAGCGGCAGCGGAACGCTACCAGTCCGAAGATAATACCGCCGGGGAGGGCCATGATCAGCTCCGGCATTGGTTTTGATACGTGGAGCAGGGTGGAGATGACCGCCTGAAAGATAAGCGCGCCGGTAGCTCCCATTGAGTCTTTCAGGCCGAAGAGCGCGAAGCCCCGGAAGAAAAACTCCCATCCGATATAGTAGAAGATATAGGTAAACTCATAGAGGATGAATACGGTAATATTCTGCCCCTTTAAGGGGAAGGTGGATAGTTTTGAGATGAAGAGAGGATATTGCTGACGGAATTCAGGTTGACTGGAAGAGAACCAGGCCATTACCAGGACCAGGGGAATACCCCAGCTCAGGAAGAGCCATCCGGCCCGGCGATCCCCGGCCTGCCAGCCGTAGTAACGGGGTTTTTCATGGAGGATATTCTTGATAAGCATCATCGGGAGGAAGAAGAATAAGACGAGTGTTACCGCGAATTGGTAGAGACTGGGAGCCAGGAAACCGAATGTCCCGCCTTCGGTGAAACTCCCCAGGTATTTCTCATAGAAAGAAGGGGTCCCCAGCAGGAAGTAGAGGAGTGAGATAGCCAGAACTGTACCAATGATCAGAACAGGTTTTTTTTGGTATATATTGCCAGTCATTTGCTATTAGGTAGATCCTACTTAAAAAGGTATTTAAATTGGATACGTTTTTCGAATAGGGGATAGGTAATAGCAGGATTAATTCTCACTTTTTCCTCACATCTCCCCCGAGGAGACTTCCGATCGGCTTGAGCGGTTCGATATTGTTACAGAGAATCTGAATACAGGTAGTGAGCGGGGTAGCCAGGATCATCCCCACCGGTCCCCAGATAAACCCCCAGAGGATCAATCCCAGCAGTATCGTCAGAGGATTCTGGTTGACCCGTCTTCCTATGAAGAGAGGTGTGAGTATATTACCTTCAAGGTTCTGGATGCCGACGATGATCAGGAGCAGAATAATGGCGGTTCCATAGGAATCGAACTGAAAGAGCGCGATAGCGACCGGTGGGATAATGGCCAGGAAAGCGCCTATGTACGGGATATAATTCAGTATCCCGGCCAGAGGGCCCCAGATATAGGCATAATCAATGTCGAAGATGAGAAGCACAATGGTTATTGCTATAGCCAACCCCAGGTTGAGCGCAGTGCGAATGATGATATAGCCCCCGATCCCCTCATTTATTGATGCTATGATCTCAGCGGCTTTTCCTCCCTCCCCGGCACCCCAGGCGGAGATGAGCTTCTCCTTGAAATTCTTCGCACCGGCCAGGAGGAATATCAGGAAGAAGAAGACCAGGACAAAATCCGAGAGGATGGAGAATACGGAGAGGAGGGCGGTAAAAATATTTCCGATTATCCCGGAGAGGATGGCAGAGGCGTTCCTAGCGGGCGGTGCCTGATCTTGAACTCCCCCCTCCCCTGGCAATATAGTTGCGAACTTATCCACCAGGTTGCTATAGGACTCTATCAGACTATTAAGGTTCTCCTTTAGTGTCTCCTGGTATCGAGGAATTGCCTGGATAAATCCGGAGATCTCGCTGCCGATTATTATGCCGGCCGCCAGGAATATACCCAAAAAGAGGAGGAGGACGATTGCTACCGCCAGCCCATAGGGGATCTTCAGCCTTGTGAGCAGATTGACCACCGGATAGAGAATGTAGGCGAGAAAGATGGCCATGGCGAAGGGGATGAGTATGGATTTGAGGAGGTTCAAGACTACCATCAATAGAACGAAGGAGATAAAGAGGAGTGGATAGGTGACCAGCGGAGATGCTTCCGGGGGCAATTTGATCAGTGGAGTTGTTTCCTTGCTCATAACTTTTTCTGCTCCTCCAATAAAATTAGCGGCTTCGCCGCAACTTTTAAGTTTTGAACCAACACCGACATACTTTTATCAGGTTGGTGTCAAAACTTATTTCGAAACAGACGCTTAACCCGATTTATTCATCCCATGACGGATGAACTAAAATACTATTTCACCACAGATAGAAAAGCAAGAGCAAACAGGAAAAATTATAGCAAATAATTATTGAAATGAAAAATATAGGCAAAATAATTGAATAATCATCATGTTTTTCTTGACATAGATGGGCCGGTTAGTTTAGTCTGGCAAAATCAAGGAAAAATATAGCTAAAATAGTATGAATATCCAGCCAGAAATCAAATTACCCCTGACCGATCCCCAGTCTGAGATCCTTGCGGTTATCGGTAATTTTCTTCAGCGGAGGCACTATCCGCCGACGATAACCGAGATTCAGCGGGAGTTGGGAATCTCAAATCCCGGGACGGTCCATAAAGCTCTCACCGCTCTGGAGAAGAAAGAGTATATCACCAAGGAGAAGAATATCGCGCGTGGTATCCGACTTACTACACTTGGGGCTGAGATCTGTGCTCAGGAGAGGCAGTTGACACTCGAATTGGATACCTTTCATCAGCAATAATCACTCAACTCTGGTTAAACCTAAATTAACGGTAAGCACTAATCATATTAACCTTAACAGGAGGAAGAGATGCAGATAGCAGAAGAAATCTTGCACGAGAATTGTCGTATTAATCATTCATATCTGATCGAGATGGATGGATCCCGATATCAGGCCCGGTTTATGGGCTACCCCGATCAGAATCAGTACAATCCCCATTTCGAAATAGTGGGCCAGGCCACTGCCCTGAAGGTCTTGCGGGAACTGGACTGAACCCAGGTTGGAAAAAATCCCCCGGTGCTTTGGCATCGGGGGATTTTTTTTGATTTAAATTGCTCGATTGGGGTATACTCCACTTCTTATTTTGCTGAAAAAAATAAGATAAGGAGGTTGGATTCATGACAAGACGCTATTTATGTTCGCTCCTTTCATCCGCTCTGCTCTTCCCTATCGCCCTGGCATCTTTTGCCGCTCCTCGGGAGGTCCAGATTGGCCTGGTCTCGGACGGTCCGTATTATTACGGAGAAGAGATGTGGAGAGAGTTCAAAGAAGAGATGGAAGTCTTTGCCGGGGTTGAATTCCGGTTTGTCTATCCGCCCCGGTATCAGATGATAGCCGACTGGAATCCGGAGACAATCCACTCGAACTGCCGGATAATCCTGGATGCTTCAGGGGTTGATGTTGTTGTGGGAGAAGGCCTGGTAACTGCTTCGTTTTTTGCCGCTCAGACCGATCTTCCGAAGCCGGTACTCCTCTTCGGGGCAGCCGATCTTGAACTGATTGGCCTGGAGACGGAGGAAGGACATTCCCGGGTGAAGAACCTTGCCTTCCAAATAGATCGGGGAAAGATTCTCAAGGATGTGAAGAAGATGAAGGAACTCTCGCGGGATCGGGAAGTTATCGTTCTGATCGATCCCGAGGTGGTTAAGAGCATCCCGGGCGCGGAGGAGATGGGGCGAATGATCGCCCGGGCGGCAGAACTTTCCATAAAATACGCCTATTACGGCTCCACGGTGGAAGAAACCATGACCGGCCTTCCGGAGAAAACCGGGTTTATTTATATAACGCCGTCATATCATTTCAACACTCGAAAAAAGATTGTGGAGCTCCTGGATGAGATTAATCGGCGGAAGATTCCCACCTTCGCCATGGCAGGCCGACCGATAGTGGAATTGGGCGCCCTGGCCGGCCTTTACAGCGGATCGGTGGAGAAGATCGCCCGGAATAACGCCCTCAAGCTCTATGAGATCCTATCCGGAGCGGCTCCGGATGAGCTGGATGTCATCTTCCATGACAGGGAGGAGTTTACCATAAATATGGATACCGCCCGTCAGATCGGATTTTTTCCCGGTTTTGATCTGGTGATGGAGGCCGAATTGATCGGGGGAGAGATAGAGGAAGGCCCATTCTTTACCATCCGGTCCACGGTTGATACGGCCTTGAAGGAGAATCTCGGTTATCAGATCGCCCGGCGGGGATTGGAAGAAGAGGAGCACGAATACCGAAAGATACTGGCCAATCTCTTTCCCCAACTGGAAGCCACCTCCAACTATCAGAGGGTGGATGCCGATCAAGCCAAATCATCACTGGGGATCCAGCCCCGCTGGCAGACCCAGGGGGGGGTAAAGCTGGATCAGCTAATCTTTGACTATGGCGTCTGGAAGTCGGTTAGCCTGGCCCGGCAACAGGTTGAAGCGGCCGAACGAGACCTGGAGATAACCCGGCTCGATACCGCCCAGAACGCTATCCTGGCGTACATATCCGTCCTCCAGGCCCGCGAGCTTCTCCGGGTTCAGAAGGAGAACATGGAGAGTACCCGCAACCATCTGGGTATAGCCCGGGTCCGGATGGAAGAGGAGGTGGGGAGCCGGGAGGATGTCCTCCGACTGGAGTCGGAATATAAAGGGGCGCTGGCTTCCGTTATCCAGGCGGCCTTTGATCTAAAAAAGGCCGCGCTGGAATTCAACCAGGTCTTGAACCGTCCCCAGGAGTCCTCGTTTCGCCTGGAAGAGATCGGCCCGGAGAAAGGAGATACCGCCTCCGCGTTCTTATCCGCCCGGGTTGACGCGATGATAACCAACCAGCTCGGCGCCGATCTTCTGCGAGCCTTCCTGGTCGAAGCGGGTAACCGCTACTCTCCCGAGATTATACTGGCCCGTCTCTATCTCGAGATCGCCCGTGATGACCTGATCCGGTCCCGGGCCGGGATCTGGAGTCCCACCGTCAGCGCCCGGGTCGAGTATGGACGCCGCTTTGGTGAAGAAGTCTGGAATCCTGACGACGCCGGCGGCGGGGATTGGGGCGGGTCGGGGCCATATCCGGATGATAATGAATGGTCCATCGTCGGGTATGTCAGCCTGCCAATTTGGAAGGGGGGTAGCAACTGGGCGGATAAGAGTCAGAAGGAGGTCGCTCTCCGGAAGGCCGAGCAGTACCTGGAACTTCAGGAGCGGGATACCTCTCTGGCTATTCGATCGGCTTTCTTCGACCTCTCCTCCTCCAGCACTAACTGGGAACTCAACCGGGAGAGGGAACGTCTATCCCGGGAGACACTGGAGCTGGTAGAAGATAAATACAGCAAAGGAACCCTGCCGCTGATTGATCTCCTTGATGCCCAGTCCTCCCATCTGAACGCCCGGGCCTCGGCGGTCTCCGCGTTCTATACTTCAATCACCGACCTGGTTAATGTGGAACGGGAGACCGGATTTATTGAGTATCTGCGGCCCGCGGAGGTAGTGGAAGATTTTATCGCTGAGATGGAGAAATACCTGCGGGAGAATTCTCTTATTTTTTCTTCCCCGATTAATACTTCGGGGGGGCCGAAAAAATAAGATTGTGCATGCATGAAACCAACATTGCAACAATCGTGACATTTTAGCTCTCAAGGGGAGATATTTCCAAAGAGGAGATAAATTATATCCCATAGAGATTAAGTCGGGGCAGACCGTGACCCGATCCATGTTCGATAGTTTAAAATGGTGGAATCGATTGTCCAGAAGTTCGTCGAAATCATCAACTCTGGTCTATGGGGGGATGGATACATACCGACGCGCGGAGATCTCGGTCCGTCCCTGGTTTTCTATATAATTTTTACAGAGTAAAAATTATTGCCCCGGTTGAATCAACCGGGGCCGGATAAAGTAGCGAACGAAGTGAGCTAATTTATAGGAGCAATAAAATGAATATCAATTCAATGACACACCTGTTCATTGCGGGGGTAATGGCGATCTCCATCTTAATGGCCGGGTGCGGGAAAGATGAGGTCGTGGTTGAGGAAGAAATTATCCGTCCGGTGAAAGTAATCAAGGTGGGTGTTGCCGATGAGGGCATGGAGCGAACCTTCAGCGGGACGGTCCGGGCCGGCCAGAAGGCATCCCTGGCCTTCCGGGTGGGGGGGAAGGTGGAAAAGATCCAGGTCGAGGTGGGGGAGAAGGTGGAGAAGGATCAGGTCCTGGCTCAACTGGATCCCCACGACCACGAACTCTCAGTCAAGAATACCGAGAGCAATTTCAAGAGTGCCCGGGCGGCATATAAGAATTCCGAGAGCAGCTATCAGCGCAATAAACGTCTCTATGAGAATAGCAATATCAGTAAAGCTGAACTGGACCAGGCCGAGACCCAGCGTAACTCCGACCAGGCCCAGGAGGAGGCCCTGGCCGCGCAACTGGAGCAGGCTCGCAACCAGCTCGCTTATACCATGCTTAAAGCTCCGTTTAGTGGATTTATCTCATCGAAAGATGTCGATAAGTTCGAGAACGTGATCTCCGGGCAAGCTATCTTCACCCTGGTAGATCCGGGAGAACTGAAGGTCAATCTCGGTATACCGGAGGGCCTGATTACCCGGGTCCGGGAAGGAGAGGCGGTCTCGGTGAAGCTGGAGAGCATCCCCGGCACGGAGTTAACTGGAGTGGTGAGCGAGGTTGGGGTAGCCATTGATGCCTCTACCGGCACCTATCCGGTTACCGTTAAGATTTCGAACCCGTCAGTGAAGATGCTGCCGGGGATGGCGGCGGAGGTGACCTTTACCTTCGGATTTGCCGGGGGTACAGGATTGATTGTCCCCACCTCGGCGCTCCTGGAAGATATCCAGACCGGAGATCGTTATCTCTGGATCTTCTCTGATGGCATGGTAAAGAAGCGCCAGGTAAGGACCGGCGCCCTGGTCACCAATGGTATTGAGATCATTACCGGGATTAAAGAAGGGGAGATCGTGGTAACCGCCGGTGTCCACCGGATTGAGGAAGGAGAGAAGGTCAGGATATTGGAATGAATGACGAAATCCGAATGTCGAATGACGAAAGAATGACAAATTGAATATCCAATATCCAACCAACCTCCGCCAAAGCTGCGGCGGGCATGCAAGGAATATCCAATGAAGAAGGCCAAAAAGAAAGGACGAACGTCCAATAACCAATGGCCAACTGCCAATTTCCAAGCGTAACTTGTGGCTTCGGAAAAGTTGCCCGAGGCGAAGTTGGGAATTGGAAATTGGAAGTTGGCTATTGGATATTCAAGAAAGAGGAGAGGTTGAGTAAAAAAGAAGTAGTAGTAGTTTCAATTATCTTTAACGAATAAAGAGGGTTATCTCATGAGCCTGACTGAATTCGCCTTAAAACGCAGTCGCCTGACCGTGGTTCTTCTCCTGGTTATTATGCTGGGAGGAATATCCGCTTATCTCTCCCTTCCCCAGTCGGAGGATCCTGAGTTTACAATCCGAACGGCGCTGGTTGTAACCTACTTCCCCGGCGCCTCCCCGGAGCGGGTAGAGCAGCTGGTCACCGATAAGATCGAGCAAAAGATCCAGGAAATACCGGAACTCGATCATATCTCATCCGAGTCCCGGACCGGTGTTTCTCTGGTCTTCGTGGAGATTAAGGATAAATATTCGGATATGCGCCCGATCTGGCGTAAGCTCCGGGATAAAGTGGATGATGCCCGGGCCACTCTTCCCGATGGGATAGATGGTCCTTATGTCGATGATGATTTTGGTGATGTCTTCGGGATTATGATAGCTATGACCGGGGACGGATTCTCCCAGGCCGAGCTGGATGATTATGCCAGGAAGGTCAGGAAGGACCTCTTGCTGATTGAGAATGTGGCCCGGGTCAATCTCATGGGGGATCAGGAAGAGCGGATCTTCGTGGAGTTCTCCAATGCCCGCCTAGCGGAACTTGGTTTAAGTCCCTCCCAACTAGCGGATGTTCTGAAGACGGAGAATATTGTTCTTCCCGGCGGCTATGTAAATATCGGCCCTGAGAAGATCGTGGTCGAGCCGACCGGTAACTATGAAAACATCGATGATCTTCGAAATACCGTGATCCGTCTCTCCCCGGACGGCGGTGAGAGGCTGATCTATCTAAAAGATATTGCCTCCGTCACCCGGAGCTATGTAGATCCACCAGATACTATAGTGCGTTATAACGGAGACCCGGCAGTTCTCCTTGCCGTCAATATGGCGAAAGGCGGCAATATAGTCAAACTGGGAGAAAAGGTGGATCGTTTTTTAAAAGAGAGCCGGTCTGATCTGCCGGTCGGGATAGACTTTCAATACGCCGCTTTTCAGCCGGATTATGTCACCGCGGCCATTAATAATTTTATGGTCAATCTTCTGGAAGGCGTGGCGGCGGTTTTAATCGTGATGCTGCTATTTTTAGGGTTGCGGACCGGTCTGGTGGTAGCCTCCCTGATTCCGATGACCATGCTCCTGACCTTTCTTCTGATGAATTCGTATGGGGTAACCCTCCAGCAGGTCTCAATTGCTTCACTGATCATCGCTCTCGGGATGCTGGTTGACAACGCCATTGTGATGAGCGAGGACATCCTGGTCCGTCTCCAGAACGGGGAGGATCGTTTCGCGGCTGCCGTGGGAGCCGGGAAGGAACTGGCAATCCCTCTTCTGACCTCGACCCTTACCACCTCGGCCGCCTTCCTGGCAATCTTTCTGGCCAAATCGCTGGTGGGGGAGTACTGCCAGAGCCTCTTTATAGTGGTCACGATGGCGCTTCTCTCTTCCTGGATCCTGGCTTTGACCATGATTCCGCTCTTTTGTTTCTGGTTTCTCAAGGTCAAGAAAGGCGCCCAACCCCAGGATTTTCAGGGGTTATTCTATCGGAAGTACCGGTCATTCCTGAGCTGGCTGCTGACCCATAGAGCGCTCAGTATCCTGATTCTCATCCTGGTCTTTGCCGGAGTGATTCAGCTCTTCGGTCTGGTTCCCCAGATCTTCTTCCCTCCGGCGGTGCGGACCCAGTTCGTGATTGACTTCTGGCTTCCGGAGGGGACCCATCTTGAGGAGACCTACCGGGAGATGCTCCCGGTGGAGGAATTCCTGGAGGGAAGTTCGGAGGTTGAGAACTTTTCGGTCTACGTGGGAGAGTCAAGCCCCCGTTTTTACCTGGCCCTCTCCCAGGAACAGAGCAATGAGAACTATGCCTTTTTCCTGATTAACTGTGTTTCGCCTACCGGTATGAATAAGCTGATGGAAGAAGTATATCTATATATCTTTGAGCACTGTCCCAATGTAAACCCGGTGGTAAAAAAATTGGAGACCGGGGCTCCGGTTGGAGCTCCGATCCAGATCCGGGTCGTAGGAAAGGATATCAGTCCGCTGGGAATCAAGGAAATCTACCGGTTGGCGGATCAGATTAAGGAGGTACTGAAGGATACGCCGGGGACACTCTCGATCCGTGATTCCTGGGGTTCTCCAATCAAAAAGCTCTATGTGCGGATCGATCAGGCCAGGGCGCGCCGGGTCGGGATGACCAGCCAGGATATCGCCGTCTCTCTCCAGACCCAACTGGCCGGATATAAAGCCACCGAGTATCGGGAGGAGGATGAGATCATCCCGGTCGAACTGCGCTCGGTTCAGGCCAATCGCCGTGACCTGGGGAAGATCGCGGGGCTGAACGTCTACTCACTCAGCACCGGAAGGTTCGTTCCTCTCCGCCAGATCGCCCAGCCCGAGTTCCGATCCGAGGTAGCTAAGGTTGGTCGGCGGGACCGAAAAAGGGTCATGACGGTTAAGTGCGACCTGGTCCCCGGGAGGACCGCCACCGAGGTGCTCGGTGAGATCCAGCCGAAGATAACCTCCCTGACCAGAGAGTGGCCCTCCGGTTATGGGGTTGAGTACGGCGGCGAGTTCGAGGAGAATGAGAAGGCTAATCAGTCGATCATGGCCCAGCTCCCCATCTCGGGTTTTATCATCCTGATGCTTTTAGTCTGGCAGTTTAACTCGATCCGGAAGACCCTGATTATTCTGATCACTTTCCCGATGGGATTGATCGGGGCTATTCTGGGACTGTATCTGACCGGGAGTTCATTCGGATTTATGTCGATGCTGGGGATGGTGGCCCTGGCCGGGATTGTGATCAACAACGCGATCGTCCTGATCGACCGGATTCAGCTGGAGATAGAGGAGGGAAAGTCCGGCCAGGATGCGATTGTGCAGGCCGCCCAGAAACGCTTCCGGCCAATCCTTCTGACCACGATCACCACTCTCTGCGGCCTTCTTCCGCTGGCCATCCAGGGCGGACCGCTCTGGGAGTCAATGGCCTGGACAATTATCGGGGGACTGCTCTTTGCCACTGTCCTGACCCTGGGTTATGTCCCGGTCTTTTATTCTCTTTTTTATAGACTGAAGTTTGGGAAAAAATAATTTAGGGCAGGACTATTGCAGGCAGGACGATTTAGGGAAGGGCTATTTGAGGCAGAACGATTTTTAGGCAAGACAATTTGGAGAAAAGGTAAGCAGTAATCAGTGAGCGGTAAGCGGTTGGCGAGGCCCTCTGGCGCTGTTATTACCGCTAACTGCCAACCGTTTACCGCTTACTATTTTTTAGGGGGCGGGGTAGAGGTAATAGTCATGTTCGTAGAATAGTCATGCTTAAAGAAATCGGACGAACTTGTTTTTCTCATCAACCAGGATTCTTTTGGAATCGATAGGGGTATCGGTCAACTCATATCCCATGATGATGATCTGATCGCCTTTCTTGATCAGGTGGGCGGCGGCCCCGTTCATGCAGATGATCCCCGAGCCGCGCTCTCCCCGGATGACATATGTCTCCACCCGGGCGCCATTGGTGTTGTCGACCACCATGACCTTCTCTCCGATCATCAGACCGGTCTTATCGATCAGATCCTGATCGATGGTGATACTGCCGATATATTCCAGGTTGGCCTCGGTGACCGTGGCCCGGTGTATCTTTGAACGTAAAATCCATCTCATAATAAGTTATCGCCTTCGGCGCTAACTTAGTGGAAGTGCACTAAGTTAAACGTTGCTGGCTAATTTTTCAATTATATACTAAATTCAGTGTCGGCAGTATAGTTAAGGGCATTAACAACGTCAACTATACAATTATTATTTATGAGCTTAACAATTGAAATTTTACTCTGGGTGATGGTATCCATTTTCTTTCTGGCCGGGTTGGCCGGGAGCATTATTCCCGGGATGCCGGGGCCGCCGGTTGTCTTTGCCGGCGCGCTCATCTATGGTCTGCTGACCGGATTTGCTGAAATAGGCTGGATGCTGCTCCTGGTATTGGGTCTTCTGGCCGCGGTTTCTCAACTCCTCGATTACCTGGCCTCGGCCTACGGCGCGAAAAAATTCGGAGGGAGCAGCTGGGGGATCTGGGGATCGCTGATCGCCGGCTTGGTCGGTTTCTTTATTTTCAATATCCCGGGGATGATAGCGGGGCTTTTTGCCGGAGCGGTCGTCATGGAACTATGGAAGGGGAAGAAAGATACCCGGACCGCCCTTAAAGTGGGAGGAGGCAGCCTGCTGGGTTTCCTGGGAGGAACACTGATGAAGGTCGTCTTCAGCCTCCTGATGATCGGTCTTTTCCTGGTGAATGTTGTATAGATAGAACCTCCTCTAAAAGGTATTTTAAAATCTTACCTGGAACAATGAAGTGATTCACCACGAAGATCACGAAGTACACAAAGAATATTTGAGAAAAAAACAAGAATTAGCTCATTATTCAAAAAACCTTCGTGCTCTTCGTGGGCTTCGTGGTTTCAATTAACTTTGTTTTCATTGGATGCGCTTTTCGAAGAGGATCTGAATAAAGAAATATATTATTTACTTGACTAACCAAAGGATAACTCTTATTCTCTGTGAGCTCTGCTCAAGGTAGACACGGGTGTACCTCTAGTATGAAAATGTAAACGCACTTCTGTAAACAAATTTAATACGGAAGTAAACAACTGTAATTTTTAATTTTCGCCGAAGGTGAAAATTAATAGGAGGAAAAAGATGGGAACGTTAAAAGGCAAAGACTTGATCTGTACCCAGGATTGGGCCAAGGAAGATCTGGATAAATTATTTAAACTGGCATTCGAGATGAAGCAGGACCGCTTCGGTGAGAAGTATCTGGATATTCTCTACCGCAAGCAGTTCTTCATGTTCTTCTTCAACCCGTCGCTCCGGACCCGGCAGTCATTTGAAGCCGCAGCTACCGAACTCGGTGCCCACGCTCAGTTCCTGGAGCCCGGCGCGATGCGGCTCAAAACCGCCAAGTCGGCCGGGGAGACAATCGAGGACGCGGCCCAGGTGATGGATCGCTATGCTTTCGGTCTCGGTATCCGGATGTTGGAAGCCAAGATCAGCGAATACGGAGAGGCGGACGAGATTATCCGCGAGTATGCCAAATATACCAAGATGCCTGTTATCTCGATGGCCCACGACAAGTTTCATCCCTGCCAGGGGATCGCGGACCTGATGGGCTGGATGGAATGGTTGGCCCCGGAGGGGAAACATAATACCGGTACTTTAGCCGAAGAGTTCAACCCAGCCGCGGTTGCCGGCAAGAAACTCCTCCTCACCTGGTCCCAGGGCGCGCTCTGCCGTTCCTGGTGTTCAGCCCAGGAGGCGGCCCTGATCGCCAGCCGCTACGGGATGGATGTTACCATCGCCCATCCGGAAGGTTACGAACTCGACCCAGAAGTCATCGCCTCGACCAAAGCCAACTGCAAAGAGAACGGCCGGGAGTTTGTCGAGACGAACGATGCCGAAGAAGGATACAAGGGAGCCCACGTAGTCTACTCCCGGAACTGGATGAGCCCGGAGGCGTATCAGAACGGTGAACTTCTGAAGCAGGCGGAGATAGAGAAAGCCATGAAGTACTCTGGCTGGACCTGTACCGCTGACCGGATGGCTATGACCGATAATGCCATCTTCACCCACCCGATGCCAATCGACCGGGGTTCCGAGGTAGAGGACGCGGTGGCCAGCGGCCCCAACTCCTGCGTCTTTGATGTCGCCGAGAACCGCCTCCACGGCCAGAAAGCAATCATGGCCGCCACCATGGCCGGTTTTCTGGACTGATAAGCTGGTTAGGTTAAATCTGTAGCAGTTTATACCACGAAGGACACGAAGATCACGAAGTTAGAAAATATTTTTAATGATACTATATATATATATTTTTCCTTCGTGCACTTCGTGTTCTTCGTGGTTTAACAGAATTTTAATCCAATAAATTATTGTCGAAACAAATTTTTAGATAAAAAGGAGAACAATGAGAAAAATAATTGTAATCGCATTGGGCGGAAACGCCATCAAGCAGGCCCACGAGCAAGGGACGGTTGAGGAGCAGCGTGCCAATATCGCCACCACCTGCGAGCAACTGGTCAACATGTTAATTTATGGGAACCGCCTGGTTATTACCCATGGAAACGGTCCCCAGGCCGGGAGTCTTCTGATTCAGCAGGAAGCCGGTGTGGCCGAAGTTCCGGCCCAGCCCATGGATGTTGTGGGCGCTATGACCCAGGGTCAGATCGGCTACATGTTCCAGCAGACCCTTCAGAATATGCTCTGGGACAAGCAGGTGCCTCTCCCGGTGGTCTCAATCGTCAATCAAGTTCTGGTTAGTGAGGACGACCCGGATTACCAGGATCCCTCCAAGCCGGTAGGCCCTTTTTATACCAAGGAAGAGGCTGAGAAAATTGGCGCGGAACGGCCCGAGTATGTTATCAAGGAAGTTAAGCCGGAAAATGTAGAGAGACGATTCCGGAGGGTAGTTCCTTCCCCTGAACCGATCCGGAATATCGAGTATCTCGCTATCCGGAAGATGGTTGACAACGGAATGGTGGTCATCGCTTCCGGTGGTGGCGGTATCCCGGTTGTTTATGATGAGAACAAACGCTTAAAAGGTACTGCCGCGGTCATTGATAAGGATAAAGCGGGCGAAGTCCTGGCCACGGTGGTCGGCGCCGATGTCTTTCTGGTTCTGACCGATATCGCTCATGCCAAGATCAACTTCGGCACGCCGGACGAGAAAGATGTCGGCCTTGTTACCTACTCAGAGATGAAGAAACTCTCCGAGGAAGGTCACTTCAAGGCCGGATCGATGGGGCCGAAAGTTCTCTCCTGCCTCCGCTTCATAGAGTGGGGCGGCCAGCAAGCAATCATCACCAGTCTGGACAATGCCATCGCCGCGTTGAGAGGCCAGTCGGGCACCAGAGTTGTGCCGGACGCCAAAGAATAGTTTTTATCTTTCAGATAAAAATTGTGATAAAAGCCCTGCGGCTATGTTGCGATAACGCGGCGTAGTCGCGGGGCTTTTCATTGCCAGGCGCAATATCAAAAATACCTATTTAAACCACGAAGGACACGAAGATCACGAAGGTTCTCGATGACTTTGTAATTTACAAGAGCCAGAGAGTTTCAATTTTTTCTATTATCCTTCGTGATCTTCGTGTCCTTCGTGGTGAATCACGTTGTTGTTTCAGGTAATAATTTTAAAATATCTTTTTGAGTAAGGTCTAGCAAAATTCCGAGATCAAAAAAATGGAGTAAAAGTATGAGCAATGTTAAAGGTTTAAAATGTATCTCCTGCGGGAGAGAGTATGAAGTTGAAGGGATGCAGTATATCTGCGAAGAGTGCGGTGGGAATCTTGAAGTAATCTATAACTATAAAGAGATCGCTTCGCGCCTGACCCGGGAATCACTCGCCAAAGATACAGATTACTCCGTTTGGCGGTACTGGGATCTCCTGCCTTTATCCGACCGGTCTAATATTATGCCGCTTCAAATCGGCTGGACCCCGCTCTACCGGGCGGAGCGGCTGGAGAGGAAACTGGGCCTAAAATCTCTCTATCTGAAAGATGACGGGAGGAACCCGAGCGGTTCGTTCAAGGACCGGGCCAGTTCGGTGGCAATCTGCAAGGCGCTGGAGTTGGGTTTTGATGTCATCGCCGGTGCTTCGACGGGAAATGCCGCCTCTTCCACCGCCTGCCTGGGCGCCAGTCTGGGGATCAGCCCGACCATCTTTGTGCCGGCCGCTGCGCCCGAGGCCAAAGTGGCCCAGCTTCTGGTCTTCGGGGCTACTGTCTACGCGGTCCAGGGGACCTACGACGAAGCCTTCGACCTCTGCACTGAGATCTGCGCGGAGAACGGCTGGTTCAACCGGAATACCGGCTACAACCCCTATACCCGGGAGGGGAAGAAGACGGTCTCCTTTGAGATATGCGAGCAGCTCGGCTGGGAAGTCCCGAATACAGTTCTGGTGCCGGTTGGGGATGGAAATATCATCTCCGGTGTCTGGAAAGGTTTTAAGGATCTCAAGGCAGTGGGTCTGATCGACCGGCTCCCCCGGCTGATCGCGGTCCAGTCCGATAAGAGTTCAGCCGTGATTGACGCTCTGCTGGGTGATGGAAAGGTGAGGCCGATCGAGGCTACCACGGTAGCCGACAGTATCTCGGTCGATCTCCCCCGGGACGGTGAAGCCGCGGTTAAGGCGGTGAAGGAGTCGAAGGGAGCAGGTGTCCTGGTCAGTGATGAAAAGATTCTCCAGTCAATCCTGACCATCGCCCGGGGAGCGGGTATCTTCGCTGAACCGGCCGGGGCTACCGCTTACGCGGGACTGGAGAAGATGAGGGAAGAAGGTACGATCGGCGATGACGAGACAGTCGTCTGCCTCGTCACCGGTAATGGATTAAAGGATGTCAAGTCCGCCATCAAGGTAGCGGGCAACCCGGTATCCATCCAGCCCACCCTTGACTCCTTCCGGCAAGTTTCGGTATCAGTTTAGAACAATTCATTTAACCGCGGATTAAACGGATTATGCGGAGTAGAGGCAAAATAATCTGTTTAATTCGCGGTTCTTTTATCGAAGTTGTGGCTGTGTATTCCGGTTCTAAATTCCCATGGGCTGATATCATTTCTCGGTTTCACTAATCGATCGGGCGATGATGACTATAAATCATACAGAAATAAATATTGTCGTTCCATGGCCTTCATTGTATTCTGAAGCAGAGAAAAAATTAGCAATTGATGCTAATTTCAATGTATTTCCATTAAGTCAGCCCCGCCAACGGCAGGGATAACTTATGATGAGACCGGCTCTTCGTACATACATTTTTCTTCTTTTGATTATTGGCATCGGAATAGTTGTTTATCTACCCGCATTCCAGGCTTCGTTCCATCTCGATGACGGACCGTCAATCCGCGATAACGCGGTTATCCGCCAACTCGACCCGAAAGCTATCTTTGACTTTTGGCCGACCCGATTCTGTACTTACTTGAGCCTGGCGGTTACCTTCCGGTATGCCGCTCTCGACCCATTCCTCTATCATCTCGGAAACTTTGTCATCCACCTCTTTAACGCCCTGGTGGGTTACTTCCTCCTCCGCCGTCTGCTGGGTAAGTTCGGGGCGCTCCCTCCCTTGATCGGCGCTCTCATCTTTCTCGTTCACCCTCTCCAAACCCAGGCCGCGACTTATATCATCCAGCGGGCCACCTCCCTGGCCGCCAGTTTTTATCTGCTGACTATTGTTTTTTACCTGAAATGCTTTCAAGTAAAAAAGAATATTGAGAAGAATCATGCCGGGATCTCAACCGGATTAAGAATTACTAACTACGTTTATTATTTTCTTTCTCTTCTTTTCGCCCTCTGCGCTATGCTTGCCAAGGAGTTCACAATCACTCTCCCCGGGGCGCTGATTCTCACTGAACTACTGGTCCTGCGTAATCGCCGGGTGAAAAGTTCAAAAAAGTTTCTCCGGCTGATACCATTTCTGCTCCTGCTTCTGGTCATCCCCGCTCTCACCTGGATTTCCAGCGAGAATCCGCACTACAACGACAGCGGCCAGGTGGAATGGCTGAAGGAGACAGGAGTTATAGATGAAGCCGCGCCGGGTCACGGCGAATCACCCCGAGTTTATCTCCTCACCCAGCCGCGGGTCTTCATCACGTATCTCCGACTGCTGGTTCTCCCCATCAATCAACAGGTTGATTATGACTACCCCAAATTATTTTCCCTATTTAATCCGGCGGTTATCTTCCCATTAGCAGTTATTTTCAGCATTATCATATTGGCTTGTTTTTACAGGGAAAATAATTTATCGATAATTGCTTTCGGAATCTTCTGGTTTCTCCTGACTCTACTGCCCGAATCAAGCATTATTCCGATTATCGATGTGATTGTGGAGCATCGTCTCTATCTCCCGCTCTTTGGCGCAGTGGTGGTCTTTACATATTTCTATGGCACCCTGGCCAGGTTTCGACGCACCCGTTTTATTCTCGGTGTCGCGATTGTATTTTTATTGGGTTGGCTCACCTATCAGCGGAATCTGGCCTGGCAAAACCCGGTTTCACTCTGGGAGGACAATGTGGCAAAAGCGCCCGGGAGGGCGCGGATTCACGGCAATCTGGGGAAAGCGTATCTGGATAAAGGGAGATACGAGAAGGCGGCGGAAGAGTTTAAAAAACTGATCGAGATCGATCCGACCTTCGCCGGCGCCTATAACAATCTGGCGGTTATCTATATCGATCATATTAAAGACTATAAATTGGCCAGGAAGTACATTGAAGCGTCACTGGCATTATTTCCCGATTATCCCGCCGGTTATCTTAATCTCGGTGTTATCGATCTCAATAACCGCAAACTCCGTTCCGCGATCAAGAATTTTGAGAAGGCCCTGGAACTCGATCCAAAAAGTCTCCTGGCTTACTATAATCTGGGGGCCTGCTACATCAACCTGGGAGACCTCTATACCCGGGAAGCGGCATCTCTCCGTTCGGTCAAGAAGGATGAAAAGGCCGGCGAGAAAGAAGTTCTGGCCCAGGCTGAATATCGCCGCGCGGAAGAGTTCCTCCGTCAGGGACAAGCCATATGGCCGGAAGACCCCCGTTTTAATTTGCTGTTGGCCCGGCTTTACAAAGGGATGGGAAGGACCGAGGAAGCAGAAGATTTCTTTGATAAGGCTACAGAGAGTCACAGATGAAGCTGCCTGCATCCGATCGGATGCGAGGTACCATATTTAGTCTGGTAGGGGTATCGGTTCTCAGTCTTGACGCTCTTTCGCTCCGACTATCCTCCTCTTCTCCCTGGACGATGTGCTTCTGGCGGGGTCTCTTCATGGCACTCGCCATGTTCTCCGGCCTCTGGATCTATTACGGGAAAAGTTGTATCCAACACCTCCGTGAGATTGGAAGGTTCGGGATATTGATCGCACTTCTCATGGGGGGGCGCCATATATTTTTTGTAATCGCGGTCAGCTATACCTCCGTGGCGGATGTAGTGGTAATTATCAACACCACGCCATTGTTTGCCGCACTGCTTAGTGCTATCTTCCTCAAGGAACGAACATCATTACGTACCTGGATCGCCATCCTGGTGGCTTTTGGAGGGATCGCGGTTATCTTTGCCGGAAGTCTGGGTGGTGGAACTATGCCCGGCAATATCATGGCCCTGGGCGGCGCTCTTTTTGGAGCCGGCGGCTTCGTCGTCATCCGGCGAAAGAAAGAAGTTAATATGATCCCCGCTCTGGTATTCAGCGGGCTAATAGCCTTTCTGGTCTCCGTCCCATTTGCCCGGCCATTCTTGATTACCTCTCTAGATCTGACTGTATTCGCCTTTGCGGGCCTGATCATTCTCCCGGTTTCATTCACCCTGGTAACCATGGCGCCCCGTTATATTACCGCGCCGGAAGTTGGCCTGATGATGTTGCTCAACACGGTGGAAGCTCCCATGCTGGTCTGGTTATTTATCGGGGAGGCTCCCCGGAGTATGACGTTTCTGGGAGGGGCCATTATTGTCGGGGCGTTGGTAGTTCATTTCGTCTGGGGAGAAAGGAAATCCGGAGAAGGAAAGTTAACGGTAAGCAGTAATCGGTGAAATAGCGTTCTATCGTGTTACCGGAAGATCACTGCCGGAACCATAGTAAACTCTGGTAATTTCCTTGAGAGCCCAGAGTCCCGAGCTTCTCCGAAAGATGCCGATCGTATCCATCCCGCTCCCGTCATAATCTGCCGGCACCGGCTGGTCCGAACCGGCGCCGAAATATATCCTGGTTAAACTTCGAATCGCCCACAATCCAGATACCGGTCGAAAGATCGCCGGAGCCCGGGTTCCAGGCCCCTCGAAGTCACCCGGCACCGGTCGGTCATTACTTGCCCCGAAGTAAATCCGGCTGAGATCTCTTATCGCCCATAATCCGCTACTCCCCCGAAAGACCGCGATATCAGCAGCCATATCTCCATCGTAATCGCCTGGAACGGGAAGGTCGCCGTCGCCACCGAAATAGAACCGGCTGATTCCTGGTATATGCCAGAGGCCGTTATCGGATCTGAATATCCCTATATCACAATACCCGTCCCCGTCATAATCGCCTGGCACCGGAATATCGGAGGCAGCGCCAAAATAAATACGAGAAATATTCCGGAGTCCCCATAGTCCCGTACTCCCCCTGAAAACACCCACATCAGTCGTGCCGTCGCCATTGTAATCCCCTGGGACCGGGATATCAGCGGAGGTTCCGAAGTACAGACGACTGACGCCCCGGAGCGCCCATAGTCCTGTGGTCTCCCTAAAGACAGCTATATCTGATGTTCCGTCACCGTTATAGTCCCCTGACTCTATAATCAGGATTGGAGGTGAAGGGGTTGGCGTTGGAATACTATAAAAAACATGCAACCAGGGATCCATTCCCCAATCATCATAAAATGTGATTTTTTCATGGTAATTCCCCGGCGCCAAAGATGATGTATCCCCTAATGATACAATAACTGAGAAATACTTAGGCTCAAAACCAAACCCTTGTTCCGGAGAAACATTCAGCCAGTCAGTAGAACTAGTCCACCAATTATTAATTATGCTGGGATCGCCGCCATTATTATACATAAGAAAATAGGTGACTACCTGAAAGGGATATTGATCTGTTAAAGTAATCGAATGTGGATTAATTCCTGGACCGCAAGGGCACGGTGTTGTTGAACAGTATCCTACCGGTGTTGCGGTTGTTGTTGGAGTTGGTGATGGTGAATGATAACCAACTGGCGTTGATGTGGGTGATGGGGTGGGGGCCAAAGCTGCTTGTGCCAGTTGGCGTAGTTGTTCGTCATAGTAAGTTGAGCCATCCATTCCGACATATAATTCGGTATAGCCGCTTAATACCGGAAGATAGATATGCGTGTCTTCTCCTCCATCATGAGAAACTAAAAGGTCATCACCGGCCTGGGTGCTATATCCCACATGGGCGAATGATCGGAGTAGGACATTACCTTCTCCTGCTTGTTTGTCGTAAAACCGATTCGCGGTATCGAAGATATGCCCCCAACTGGTTATCTCCCCGGCCACGTCTCGAAGTTGATAAACTAGGTCATATTTTCCGGTACCCCGAGGATGGGTAACTTTCAGTTTTTCAATATCGGTTAGTCGGAAGGGCTCCGGAGAAGGAGTTGGTGTCGGGGTGGGAATATAATAATTTACCCTGAGATATGACTCCTCGCACCCCCAGTCATTATCGAACCGTATCCAATCGGTATGCGGTCCCGGCGTGAGTGAAGAGGTATCACCGAGAGCAATTGATAATAGAAAGGTCTGGCTGTCAAAACCGAAACCCTGTTCCGGCGAGACTTCCAGCCAATCGGTGGAAGCCGTCCACCAATTATGAATCAGATTGGTCTGTCGGAGACTATTGAACGTAAAATCGTAGATGATATCCCGTGTGGAAGTTTGAGCAGATAAAGTAATTGACCCGTGTGATACTTGCGGGCAACCATAGCAATAGGGGGGCATAGGGGTTGGTGTGGGTGATGGACAAGTATAGGCAACAGGGGTGGGAGTAGCCGTACGAAAGCCTTCCGGAGTTAATGTAGGAATTGGGCTTATGGTAGGGGATGGTGTCGGGATGGAAGCTTCCTGTGCCAGCTGACAGAGCCATTCATCATAGTAAGTTGATCCATCGGCTCCAATATACAATTCAGTGTACCCGGTCAATGCGGGCATATAAATGCGCTTCTGTTGCCAACCGTCATATGTGAGCATTATGTTATCCCCGGTCTGAGTGCTAAAACCTCTATGAACGAAGGATCGCAGACGAATATCTCCTTCAGCATCCTGTTTATCATAAAACTTATTCTCGGTATCAAATATATGCCCATAATTGGAGATAGTTCCTTCAGTATCCTGAAGTTGATAGACCAGATCATATTTGCTGCTTCCTCTTGGATTTACTACTTTCAGCGTTTCGACTTCGGTTAGCCGAAAAAATGAACCGCAGGCAATCGGTGTCGGGGATGGTAGATAGTTAAAAGCGAAGGAGAGGGAGAGAAAAGAAAAGAAAAAGAGACTGGAAAGAAAAAGTAAGAGGAAAGCGGTTTTCATAACTATATACTCTTCCGGCAAAAGTTATTTGAAATTCAATGAGATATAAGCGCCAGTGATATTATTACATTAGCATATTGATGGTTATATGACAAGAGTCAGGAGAAGACTACTTTGATAATCTTATAACCAAAACCGCGATTTGAATAATAAGAATATTCTCACAATTAAGTAATTTGACGTAAATTATCAGTCGGATTCGACAGATCAGACCGATTAGACCGATTATGAGCCGGAGTGGCAGTGGTTTTAAAAAATTAGTGAAGATTAGTGTGGATTCGTGGTTCCAAAAGGGTCCGAGGCGCGGGATTTCTTGCGACTTTTGCGTTTTTCTTGACCCGCCATCTAGTCCGCCATAGCACGGAGTGCGAAGGAGGAAGCTCGCAGAGCGACGGCTGGTTTGCGGCTAAAAAAAGGGGCCGAGGTAGAGGGAGCTTTTACAGTGTATTCATAATTTTTTGCGGCTAAAAAGATGGGAGAGGGAAGAGATCAGATGATCCCCAGGGAATCGGCCCGGAGCCATCCGGATTTTCCATCGGGGAGGGAGATCTGGAGCCAGCCGTCTTTTTCGCGGACTTTCTTTACTTCCGTTCCCTCATGGAGCTTGAAAGCGGCCGCGTCGGTCTCGGCCGGACCGTAACGGACGGAGACCGTCGGCTGGAGGATAATCGCTCCGGGGGTCCGATAGAAGGAATAGGCCAGTCCGCTGATAAGAATGCTTATGACCAGACACCCTCCCAGCCATTTCAGGATCAACGGTGATTTCTTCCTCAAAGGCCGGATCAGGAGCACGGCGATCAGCCAGGCGATAGTCAGGAAATAGAGCGCCGCACTGATCCCGATCCAGATTCCAAGCGGGAATTGAAGGATTACCGCTCTCTTGGACCGTGCCCAGACCGAGAGAGGGAGCGCGGCGATATCATCCCGGAGTCCCTCCCGGGCGTATTCGAGATTCTTGGTGATCTCGGGATCGCCGGGAGAGAGATTCCAGGCCCTCCGATAGTTCAGGATCGCCCGGCCCAGGTTATTCAGCTTGAAGTAGGTATTGGCCAGGTTGTAGTAGAGCGGCCCGCTCTCCCATCCGGACTGGATGATTGCTTTATACCCTTCAACGGCTTCTGCGTATTTCCCCTGTCCATAGAGAGAGTTGGTCTGACGGAAGAGCGATGGGATCTCCGCCTCAGGAATCTCGGCGTGGGCAACGGAGACAAGACCCAGCAAGATCACCATTGTGGATAAGATTATCTTTTTCATAATATTTAACTTTTAGTCCCTTGCTCGTATCGGAATTCTGTAGCCGCAGTCGTTGACCGCGGATGCCAGCGGCCGCGGTCAACGACCGCGGCTACAGTATCACGACAAATCAGGATAAAGCATAAGAGAATGGCGTTCAATGAAAGCTTATAATCTTAATCTTTTCCAGCTTACTGATTAGTCCTTCCACCCTATCCAGTAAATCCTTCATCTCTTTTTTGTCCGATGACGATCGGGCAAAACGGGCCAGGTCGAAGTCGGAGAAACAGGTCTCGACTTCTTTGATAATCTCCGCGGAAGCTCCGGCCGTTGAAAGTTTTTTGGCTACAACCCCGACCTCGACCGCGCCGGAAGGAATGCCGAGCTTATCTCCCAGGTAGCGGTTGAATGCCCGGTGGACTTCGCCGTAAAATTTCTCAGAATCCCCGGTATTGAGAAAGGTCCGGGCTTTCTTGAACCGTTTCCGGGCGGCCCGGGAGGCACCAACCTGCCGGGCATAGATCAGATCTGAACTCAATTTCTCTCTCCGGCTCTGGATTATCCAGACCGCGAAGAGGCCGATCAGTGCCGCGATCGGAATAATCCAGTATATGGTCCGGCGGTAATAAAACTGTCCGGTGCGGCTCAGGTGTCCCGGATTATCCTTGATATATAAAATGTCCTTCTCCAGGAGCTTGATACGTTCCCGTCCGGGTCCGGACCCGACTCCTTCGATCAGTGCGACCGGCCCCTGATCCGGGGCGGCCTTCACTTTAATCGGGATCGGTTTATTTTTTATGGTCCGGTATTTCCCGGTGGCCGGATTGAAGAAGCTGAAGGATACGGCAGGGATCTCTTTCGCCTCAATCGAGAGAGGTATAATCACCTGCTTGAAGATCTTCTCTCCGCTTACGCGGCCTCCGCGTACTCCTCGATTGACTCCGATCTCGGGAGCGTAGGTCTTGAAAGCGTCTCCGCAGAAAATCTCGGGCAGGGAGACGGTATCGAGGTTGCCGGTTCCGGTAACTGTCATCGTGACTGTAATCGGCTCGCCAACTTTGACGCCGAGCGGCTTGGCGGTTAGATTAAATCGGAAATCTCCCACCGCTCCCTTGAAATCCACCGGTCGTCCTTCTCTGGGTAGTGGCTTGATGGTTAGTTTGATGGGTTCGGAACGGAGAGTGAAGGGCTGTCGTTCTCCGAATGGGTCGGAGAAGAAGTCATCGAAGAAGTTATTTCTTCTGGAACGACGCTGGACTATTATATCTCCTTTAAGTTCAGCCGGTCCAAGCGTTACCTCCCCGGAGGTAATGGGGAAGATTGCTTTCGACAGCTCTATCACATTGTATCTGACTCCTTCAACTATTCGATTATAATTCCTCTGGTCACCCAGGTCCTCTTCCGTAAATCCAACTGTAGGGGGCGGAGAATAATTCAGGTTAGCGATCCTTAATCCCCGGGAGAAGAGATTGAACTTTAGCGTTATCTGCTCATTGACGTAGGATTCATCCTTATCTACTTCAGTACGGATGAAAAGCGGGGGGGCCTGAGTAGGTGAACGGGATTCGTCTATTCCTTGAGAGGGTTGTCCCGGCGGTGGGGCCGGTCTTCCCTGTCCAGCTGAAGGAGAGACGGCACCTTTCATAACCCTGATTTTGATCGGTCGGGTAGTATAAGTCTTTCCCCCGTACTCCAGTCGGGCCGATGGAATGGTGAAAGTACCGGGGTCAATAGGCATCAGGGTGTAGGCGATGCTCTTGTTGACCTTGGTTTGATTATTGACCAATGAGAACTGGGTGCTGACCGAACTGCCCAACACTTCAAAACCGGGAATATCGGGAAGGATAGGATTCCCATCCCGGGCCCCTTCAATGGATAGGGTATAGGTCAGCCGATCCGATAGAGAGATTGTATTCTGGTTGACCGTAGCCTGGAAGGATATGGTATCGGCGTAAACCAATCCTGCAAACAGGCAGAGTATCATGCTCATTATTAGAGCTATTTTATATTGTGTATGTGACAATATCATTGAAGTAATCGGTAAACAGTAATCAGTGAACGGGCGCCAGTAACCGGACCCCAGCCGGGGACACTGATAACCGGTTACTGATTACTGATTACCAGTCTTTTAGCACTTCCGACATCCGGCCGCGCTGCTGCTCCATTTGTTCCGCCCGCTGATCTTCCTCTTCCGCCAGCATGGCGTCAAGGAGCCTCTCCACGTCTTCCTGGTTCATCTCCTGCTCTTCCGGTTTACTTGGTTGGGGCTGATCTTCTTCTTCTCCCTCTTCCGGAGGTGGTTGCTGCTTTTGGTCGGATTGGTCAGATTTATCCTTATTCTCTTCCTGCTTCTGATCTTCTTTCTCTTTGCGCTCTTCCTTTTCTTCCTTATCCTGCTGATCTTCCTGCTCCTGCTCTTCTTTCTCTTTTTCCTGATCCTTCTGGTCTTGCTGCTGTTGTTGTTGCTGCTCTTGCTGTTGCTCCTGTTCCTGGATCTTTAACCGCGCCAGTTCATAATTGTATTTTGCGTCTTGATCATCAGGGGCCAATTTGAGAGACGCTTTGAATGAGGCAGCGGCTTCCTTGAACTTCCCTTCTTTATAGAAGGTATTACCAAGATTATAACCGGCCCGGGCATTAAGAGAGACATTTTCTGATTCCCCGGTCTTCTGAAAGAGCGCGGAAGCTTTCTCGTAATCCCCCTTCTTATATTGAACGTCGCCGATATTGTAGTAGATATCGGGTGATTCGGGAAGCTCCAACTGGGCCTCGCTATATTTAGTGAGGGCCTCATCATATTTCCCCTCATTAAAAAGACGATTTCCTTCCTCGACCAAAGATACTCCCCGGTTCCCGGCGCCAATGTTAACCAGGACAAGAATTGCGATTATCAGATATATGGTCTTTATCATCTTCATTCTTATTTTTAGGCCAAAGATAGCGCCTTGCCTTCTGCACTACGAGGGCCGCGTTCGATGTTCGACGTTGGAAGTTCGACGTTCGAAGTTCATTCTTTTAAGCCGCCGTCGCATTCCCTTCCCCTTTTTATTCCCCAGAATCGATTCCAGAAAAAGAAGTAATAATGCCAGGAAAAGGGGCCACTGATAGCGGTGCTCATAGATCTTCTTCCGGGTGCTCTCTAGCTCTTTCTTGTCCATCCTGGCAATCCGATCTGTATAGATCCGGTCCAGCTCCATCCCCGAAGCGGTCGCACGGTGATAGGCGCCCCCGGTAACGACAGCGATCTTCTGGAGGACCGCTTCATCCAGCTTGCTGACCACGATATTTCCTTCCCGATCTTTAAGATATGAGGTTCCACCCGGGGTAGTGATCTTGATCGGAGTTCCTTCCGGATTGCCGATCCCGATTGTGAAGATCTTTATTCCTCTCTTCTTCGCCTCCTCGGCCGCGGCCTGGTAATCACCCTCCAGGTTCTCACCGTCCGATATAATGAGGAGAGCCTTGTGCTTGCCCTCGCCGTCGCCGAATGATTCTACCGCTTTCAGAATGGCCCCCGAGATATCGGTCCCTCCCCGGGGGATGGTGGTTACGGATAGATCGTGGACAAACATCCGAAAAGCTCCGTAGTCAAGAGTAAGAGGGCAGGCGACAAAAGGACTTCCGGCAAAAGCGATGAGCCCGACCCGATCGCCTTTTAAGAGGCGGACCAGGTCCTCAAGTTCCCGTTTGGCCCGGCCCAGACGATTCGGTTTGACATCATCGGCCAGCATTGACCGGGAGGTGTCCACCGCTACTATCAGATCAATCCCCCTCCGGGTCACATCCTCCCAATGATAGCCCCAGCGGGGCTGGAGGAGAGAGAAGATCAAAAGTGCGGCTACCGCCAGAAGCAGGATTGGGCGGAATTTTATCTTGGATTCACTTACACCAATCCGGAGCCGATCCCAGAGAGGGTGATCCGCGAATAGCTCTTCCGCCCTCCGTTTCCGTTTGATTGCCCAGCGGAAGAATACTATCAGCAGAGGGAGCAACAATATCAGCCAGATTAAATTGAACGCGCCGAATCTCATGGAAGCCTCCGAAAACGGGTATTGGTGAGAACGACTCCCAGCAATAAGGCCAGCAGACCGAGTCCGATAAAATATGGAAATAACTCATTATACTCGGTGTAGATCACTTCTTCCCCGGTGGTCTTCTCCAGTTCGTCGATCCGGGAGAATACCTCTTCCAGCATTCCGGTATTGGAGGCCAGATAAAACTCCCCTCCGGTAGTCCGCGCGATATCCTTTAAACCGGTGTCATTGAGAGGAATCTCCACATTGCGGTAAATTAACTTTCCGGTTCGAGGGTTACGCCCGACCGGATAAGGGACCGGCCCTTTGCTCCCGATTCCGATCGTATAAATTTTGACATCAAGTGTTTCGGCCATTCGGGCCGCGGTCTGGGGGTCGATCTTACCGGCGTTATTATCTCCGTCGGTGAGGAGAATGATAATCTTACTCTTGGCCTCCAATTCCCGGAGACGGTTCAGACTGGTGGAGATGGCGGTTCCGATCGCGGTTCTATCTTCGACCATACCGATCTCTATTTTATCGAGAAGCTGAAGAAGTACAGTGTAATCAGCCGTCAGAGGACACTGGGTATAGGCCTGTCCGCCGAAGACCACCATCCCGATCCGGTCTCCCGACCGTTCCAGGATAAAATCAGCAATCACCCGCTTGGCTACTTCCAGCCGGTTATAGCGCTTTCCCCCCAGAGTAAAGTCCTCGGCCCGCATACTGGTAGAGACGTCCACGGTCAGCATAATATCAATCCCTTCGGTGGTGATCCTGGTCTCCCGGATCCCTTTCTGAGGCCGGGCAAGGGCCAGAACCAGGAAGAGGATGGCCAGGCATCGTATAACTGCCACGCTATGGCGGAATACCACCCCCGGGGAAGGCCCGATCTTCTTCAGTCCCCGGATTGAGCTGAACTGAATCGCCGTCCCGCTTTGATTCCTCCAGTAGAAGAAGATATAGACTGGAATCAGTAAAAGGAGGAAAAGAAAATTTGGATTGTTAAACTGAAAACTCATATTTGGTGAATGGGGATTGGGGAATAGGGAATAGTTCTCCAATCCTCATCGTAACGTGTCTATTTGAGTAATGTTATTTAAAACACGGCAGTAATTTTTACTTCGTAGAAATTAAATTAAATAAAGGAACAACTTGCCCCGGCGAGCTGGCCTACTGATTACTATTTACCGGTTACTGATTACTATCTTTTAGATCTCTCCTTGTCTCATCTACTAATTTAACCGCCGCGCTATAAAACCGCTCAATCTCGTTTTCAGTCGGGCCGTAGCGGGCGAACTTGACCAGGTCGCATTCGCTTAAGAATTCGCCGACCAGATCCTGCTGTGGAACCGTCAGGTGATCGGTTGAGGCCATATCGTATAAAAACTCCTCGGTGGTTCGTTCCGGGGCCCGGAGGCCGAACCGGTTTTCCAGGTAGTGGCGGGATGCGTCTGAAACCCGGGAATAATATTCTTTAATCATGCCGCGGGCCGGGAGGTCCTCATCCTTAATTTTATTGAGCTGTTCATAAGCGATCTCATGGGCCGGTCGGGGGGGCGGAACCGGGATAATCTTCTCCCTCCGCCGGAAGACTTTTTTAACCAGGAAGAGCACCACCGCGATCAGGAGAACAATTCCTCCGATCAGGTAGAAGATCCAGGTATAAGAGCCCGGCAGTGATACCGGGGGTTTGATGGGGCGGATATCCTGCTCGCCCTCCGATAGTTCAAGAACACTCTCAACCGTAATCCCCAGCGGGGGACTTTTAAGTACTTCTTCTTCTCCGTTAACGCACACCGTGACAACTGCTCCGGGAAGAGTAAACTCTCCGGTTTCAAAACCCTGGAGGAGATACCATCTCTCCACCATTACTTCTCCGTCTCCTCCTATCTCATTCAATCCATTCCGGGAAATTTCAAAATCCCCGATCCGGTCGTCGCCGTATTCCGGAAAGATCACCACGGCCGACTTCGGTGCCGTAACAGTCAATATGTAGCGGATATTGTCGCCGATCGCCGCCGTATCCCGGTCAAGCCGACTCTCCAGACGGATAGCATCCCCGCACCAGCCGAAGTTCAAGCTGATCCCGGAAAAGAAAATAGATAGAAATATGATAAAGTTGCGAAACATAATCTTGCTCAAAAAGTATTTTTAACCACGAAGGACACGAAGCTCACGAAGTAATTTTAAAAGGTACTCCAAATGCTTTATTGTATTTTTCTTCGTGCTCTTCGTGGTTTAATAAGATTAATGAATTTTCCTCTCTCGCCGCTTAAAGAACCGCATTAACTCCGGGACATACGGCTGATCGGTGCTGACCCGGATAAAGTCAATACCTGATCCCCGGAAGAGTTTTACCGTCTCCTCCTCTTCCCGCTCCGCATCTTCCCGGTACCGGCGTTGGAGATTGGCATCTGAAGTATCCACCAGGCAGTCTTCCCCGGTCTCGGCATCCCGGAGATTAATTAAACCCACCGGCGGGAGTTCTCTCTCCCGGGGATCTTTTACCATTACCGCGATCATATCATGACGTTTATTGGCAATGGTCAGAGCCTTCTCATATCCCTCCGCCTCGAAGTCGGAGACCAGGAAAGTGATCGAACGCCGGCGGGTAACCCGGTTCAAGTATTCCAGGGCCAGGGTGATATCCGTTCCTTCTCCCTCGGGCTGAAAATATAGGACTTCGCGGATTACCCGGAGGACATGCCGGCTGCCCTTGGCCGGGGGGACAAACTTCTCGATCCGGTCGGTAAAGATGATCAGACCCACCTTGTCTTTATTGCGGATCGCGGAAAAGGCCAGGACCGCGCAGAGTTCCGCCGCCAGTTCGCTCTTGAATCTATCCCGGGAGCCGAACCTGGATGACCCGCTGGCATCGACCAGGAGCATGACTGTCTGTTCCCGTTCCTCCACGAACTTCTTGATGAACGGGCGACCGTAGCGGGCGGTGACGTTCCAATCGATATCACGGACTTCATCGCCGGGCTGGTATTCCCGGACCTCATCAAACTCCATCCCCCGCCCCTTGAAGACACTCTGATATTCACCGGCAAATACATCACTCACCATCCGATTGGTGGTAATCTGTATCCTCCGGATCTTTTTAATTATTTCTTTGGGCAACATGGGAGTAGGGAGTGGGGAGTAGGCAGTGGGCAGTGGTTCTATTCGCCCGGTGCCGGTAATTAATATTTAAAGTATTTATTTGTTTTTTAGTGCCTTGATTAAATTGGTGAGCATTTTTCCGATTATTTCAGTTATATGCCAACACAAAGATCTATTGCTCTCTTCCAAACATCCAATTTCTCATGCGGTCGTGGTTCCCTCATCTCTTACCCCTTTTTGGGCAGTGGGCAGTAGGCAGTGGACAGTAGTTCCGCCTGCTCATTGCCGGTACTGACCGGTTAAATAGAATATTCGTTATGCATATACCAATTTCCCCATACCTGCCTACTGCCCACTGTCCTCTGCCCATGCAAACTACTCCCCACTGCCTACTGCCCACACCCCATCAAGGAACTTCCACCTGATCGAAAATCTTGCGGATGATATCTTCTGAGGTCAGGTCTTCGGCTTCGGCTTCATAGCTGACGATTACCCGGTGGCGGAGGACATCTCTGCCGACTGTCTTTACATCCTGCGGGGTGACATAACCTCTTCCCTTGATGAAGGCATAGGCCTTGGCCGCGACCGTGAGATAGATAGTGGCCCGGGGGGAGGCTCCATACTGGATATAGTCTTTAATATCCAACCCATACTGTTCCGGTTCCCGGGAGGCGAAGACTATATCCAGAATATAATCTTTTACTTTCTCGTCGATATAAATCCTATTTACGACCTCCCGGGCTTTTATGATCTCATCCGATTCAACCACCGCCTGGACCTGGAGTTCATAGTCGGTCACCGCCATACGGTTCATGATCTCCTTCTCTTCTTTCTTATTAGGATAATCGAGGATCAGCTTGAGCATGAATCGGTCCACCTGAGCCTCGGGGAGAGGGTAGGTCCCTTCCTGTTCAATCGGGTTCTGGGTGGCCAGGACCATAAATGGTTCGGAGAGAGGAAAGGTCTCCAGTCCGATAGTTACCTGATGTTCCTGCATGGCTTCCAGAAGTGCTGATTGAACCTTGGCCGGGGCCCGGTTGATCTCATCGGCCAGGATGATATTGGAGAAGATCGGCCCCTTCTTGGTGCTGAAGTCGCCGGTCTTGGGATTATAGACCAGGGTCCCGAGCAGGTCCGCCGGGAGGAGATCGGGTGTGAACTGGATCCGCTGATATGAGGTGTTGATGGTCCGGGCCAGAACCTGGACTGCCAGGCTTTTGGCTAACCCCGGAACTCCTTCAATCAAAATATGTCCGTTGGCCAGCAGGCCTAGAATGAGGCGATCGATCAGGTATGACTGACCGACAATTACCTTCCCCATTTCCGCCCGGAGATTATCGACGAACTCACTGGCCACTTTAACCTGCTCATTAATTTCCTGAATGTCAATAGTCATGTTCAGTCTCCTTCTTAATGCTGCGTGTTTATGACTTGTATTATCTCGCGGATTACAGAATGGAGTGTTGGAATGATGGAGTATTGGAGGACTGGGGTTCCATCACTCCACCACTCCATTACTCCAGGTTCACCTGGTTCAATTCTATTCCGTAGTATTAGTTTGTACTTTTTGAGACTCTATAAATCCGTAAACCCGTTTTAAGAGGTCATCCAATTCCTGGTTGTCAGCTTGAGAACTGCCGAAACGGTTCGCCTCCAGAGTCTTCAAGATCCGGGAAAGTTCCTTCTCCGATTCTTCCGAGATACCGGAAGACCGTCTTCCTCCAAGTACCTCATCCCAGGTCTCAGGCGAGATGGTAATGGTATATTTCTTCTCCAGGTAATAGGCTAGAATATCCCAGATCTTCTCCAGGTATTTATCGATCTCTCCCCTGAGTTTGTATTTGCGGACGTGATCAAGTTCCTTGCAGCTGTCGGCTTCCAGGTTTTGTACATAGTCGGCGATAACTTCGTTGGATTTATTCTTATAGCGCCGGATGGTCAATTTGATATAGAACCAGATAGCAATAACCGCGGCCAGTCCAATCCCGATATAAATCAGCGCTGAACTGAAAGAAGAGAAGATACCGTCTCCTCCGGACGTGACCGAAATCTTCAGAGATTTACTCGATAATGAATGCACCGTCTCTTCATCCGGATGATGATAAGATAGGCTGACCGGCCCGATTCGTCCGTCACCTTCTTCTTCCCCCCTTAAAGTAAAAAGATATTCCACGGCCTGATTGTTATCACCGTCTGTCCGATAGGTAATGCCCCGCTGGTAGGTTCCTATAACCTCCAATCCCCGGCATTCAGGGGGTTGGGGTTTAGTGAAGATAAACTCGGAAGCTTCTCCGACCCAGGTGACCGAGACTGTCAGCAGAGCAGTCTCTCCGATAGGAATCCGGTCCTGGCTGAGATTTGCCGAGATATCCGGGATAGTAATCGGGAAAGCGGGGTTTGAGATCAGAAAGAAGATAATCCCCGTTAAACAGATAATGTATTTAATAGTAACTCTCTTCATTTTAATAAAAGGGATCCGTAACCAGTCGCCCTGATTACCTGGTGGCATCTCCTGATTTAAAGTTGTCACTTTTTCTGTTTAAATCTTATTCTTCCCTCTACCTCGGTCCCTTTATATGGCAGGACCATTGCAGGCAGGACTATTTTCCTCCCGTCTAGGCCCATCCTGCCTTAATTTCTTTTGCTTTTAATGTTCCTGCCTGCAATCGTCCTGCCTTAATTTCTTTTTGCTTTTAATGGTCCTGTCCCGGCCCACACTCTCCATTAATACCGCTTACTGTTTACCGCTTACTCCACCAACTGGCCGCACGCCGACTATAACCTGGAGTGTCTTGCTCTCGCCATCCCGTTCAATTTCAATAGTCAACACTTTCCCTCCGGGGGAAAAAAGCACCAGTTTCTGGAGATCTTGTGGTGACTGAATAGGCTGGCCGGCTATATTGATTATAATGTCACCCTCCCGTAATCCGGCCTTAATTGCCGGGCTGGACGGAGCAAGCGCGGCCACAATTACCCCAGGTCGGCCGGGAATCGCGGCCGGAAAGAGTCCCAGCCACCCGTGTTTCGGGAGGGAACCATTTAAAATCTCCCCGATAATATCTTTTACCAGGTCAATCGGGATCGCGAATCCTATTCCGTGGGCCTGACTCTGCCGGAAAAATTGACCGGGAGAGATCGCGGCCGCGTCCGGGAAAGAGCGGTGGAATCGGCGGATAAAATTCCAGTCACATTCTAATTCACGGTATCCGGAATAGGTGCCGGCTATTACTCCAATCACATCTCCCCGGATATTGAGAACCGGGCCGCCCGAGTCCCCTGGATTAACGGGAGCGGTAATCTGTAATAACTCTTCATAAGGAGCAATTCCTAGGCCGGTTCTCCCCAATCCGCTGACAATCCCCCAGGCAGCGCTGGTCGGGAGACCGAAGGGCTGTCCCAGGGTAATCACCCAGGATCCTCTCCGCGGCGCCGGATCTCCCTCAAGGAGAGATAGATAAGGCAGATCTTTCGCGTCCACCTGCAATACGGCGATACCGAAGATAGGATCCCTTCCTAGCACCCGGGCCGGTAAAATTCTCCCATCATTAAGCGCGACCGTTATTTCTTCCGCCTGACGGATAACATTATCGGTAGTCAATATCTTGCCGTCGGGGCTGATAATAAAACCGGTTCCGGACGAACGACGCTTTCGGCTTCCGAGATCACTCTTTAAAAAATCATTAATCCAGGCGGGGAACTGTTCATCTTCCAGTTTCCCCCGCCAGAAAGGGGATATCAACTCGGTACTTACGGATACTACTGCCGGAGAAGCCTTCTCCGCCACCCCGATTATCTCCGTCTCCATATCTGCCAGCAGTGATCTCTCCTCGGAGATTCCGGTTACGGGAGATAAGAAAATCAGGGAGATAAAAATAGTAAAAACAGATATAGATATTTTCATAAGTGATCGCCTTCGGCCCAAATAGGGGATTAGGGATTGGGGAATAGGGAATGGTTCACCTGATTCCTAAAATATGTTGTATGTTTAGTATTTAGATTGTCCCGATATTTACTACTGAACAAATTTGGATCCCGATTGATATCGATAATCAAAGCTAATTAGTGTCTGAACGAAAACCCAGATTTTTGGTAGCCGCAGGCTTTAGCCTGCGCAAGCAATAGAATACAACGCTTTCTATGGCAACCAATTAACGCACCTTAAAAGGTGCGGCTACCACTCATCCCCCACAAAAATCGGGGTTTTCGGTCAGACACTAATTAAAACCACGAAGGACACGATGATCACGAAGGTTTTGAAAGATGGGCTAACTCATATTTTTTCTCAACTGTTCTTCGTGTACTTCGTGAACTTCGTGGTTAATCACTTCGGAGATTATTTCCATCAATGTCAAATCACTTTAAGATAATTAAACCGCCCAGGAATTACAGCCTTCGGTTATGGTCCCGGGAAGGATATAATTTATCGTATCTCCTCTCTCCCCGACAGGGCCGGAGATGTAATTGACATCCGGTGAGTCCGATTTTGTCGGTTTACAGGCTGGAGAGATAATATAATTTGGAGAACCGGCTGATGAAGCAATGAAGATGTGGGAGTCAGGAGTTCGGATTGAGAGCCATATAATCAGTGACGCGGCGGCAGCAGTCATAGCGGCGTAATAGATGGGTTTCAGCTTGAGAATTGAGAGGGGGCGTCGATGACTATCTTGAGCTGTTATCTTTTCCCTCAGTCGGGGCCAGAAAGAGTCGCGGTATGCGGCCGGCGGCACCGGAGCGGACCCTTCTTTTAAGAGATTTAAGAGTTTCTCAGCCTTCTCTAATGTATCCCGGCATCGAGGGCACTCTTTTAGGTGAGCGGAGAACCCATCAACCCGACCGTCTAAATAATCCCAGACCTCTTTCTCAAATTGTTTGCAGAACATATTGTTCTTCTTTGTTAGTTGTAATTTAGAAATATCTATACGTCAGTATTAAGAATAAATATTTTTCATAAAACATGTCTAAGAACTTAGCTTCGTAACTGTGAAATCCTCTCCCACAGACAGTTTAATGCTCAGCTCCGTTGGCGAGGCGAATCTTTCACCTTTTTTATCCGCCAAAGTGCTTGCATCCCGAACTTGATTCGGGGCTTTAGCGACGGAGGAAGCGCACTTTAAACACTTTAGAACGTTGCACCGAAGGAGCTAAGTTCCTGCTTCGGAAGTTTCCCGAAATACTTCGGGATCCCGATTTGTTCAATATAAATATCGGGACAATAACACTCGTAGCGGCGACCTTCAGGTCGCCACTAGTGGCAGCCTGAAGGCTGCCGCTACGAGATTGCGCCGCGGGCTTTAGCCTGCGTTTAACGTCTTTTTTCTTCAACGTCTTTATTTTTTAACGTTAGCGCCGAAGGCGCTAAGTTATATCCATTCAGACAGTTCCTTCTGAAGCCGTTCGCGCGCGTAATGCAATCGTGATCGAACCGTTCCTTGTGAGATTGAGAGAATCTGGGCAATCTCGCTATTCGGGATACCTTCAATATCATGCATAACCACAACCTCTTTATGTTTATCTGAAAGCGTATCAATGGCCCGGTAGATATCTTTCTTCATCTCCTTGCTGCTCATCGCCCGGTCACCCTTCTCCCCCCCCAGCCGGGTCGCGAGATAAGGGCTCCCTTCAATATCCAGTACCTGGGGCTTCAATTCCAGATGGGAATCACCGCGTAACTTCTTCCGGCGACTGATAATCGTATTAGTAGCGATCCGGTAAAGCCAGGTATAGAAACTTGATTTAAACCGGAACTTCTTAATATTCCGGTAGGTCTTGAGGAAGATCTCCTGGGCCAGATCATCGGCATCAGCATGATTACCGACCATTCCGTAGGCCAGAGAGTAGATCTTTCCCTGGTATTTCCGCACCAGTTCGCCGAACGCTTCCTGATCGCCGTCCCGGCTCGCCCGCACCAGTTCAAAATCATCTTTCTTCAAACTCATATTTTTAGACCCAACTTCATTCATTCCGTTCACTTATTTTTTCTCTCCCGATTACAACGTCGGGGCGGGGCGGAAAAAAATAGGTGTGTAATGACCGATATGTCGCGGAGATCGGCGTCAGTATTAAGCCGGACCGCGAAGAGCCGCTCCTGAAGTGCCCGGGCCACAGCCAGTGAAATGCCGGCGTAGTCGTTCTTAAAACCAACCAGGGTGATCCGCTTGATCTCTTCCGGTATACTGCATTCTGCCACCATTCCCTACTCCCCATTCTCTATTCCCCACTTTAATAAAGAGCTCCGTCGATTGTCAATCAGCGATTGAACCAAAATCAGGCACATTTACCAAAGGATATCTATCAGTGGCCATATCTGGCCGATCGGCCGGATATGGCCACTCTGTTTTACTGATGGTTTTCGATGAGCTCATTGTTACACTTTCTCGCTTTTCCTCCAGAGGCGGACAGGCGCGCGAAAGCTAGAAACATCCATGATTTTTTTCATTTTTCTTGGAATAAAACCGAGATATCTCCGACTGTTGTATAGGAAGCAACTTTCAACTTTTAATAGGGATGATGTGACATGTACGAAGAACAGGAAGATAACTTGATGATGGAGATTTTACACCGGTCTTGCCCGGACCGAACCGACAAGCAGATAATTCCGATAGGTTTAGTTTTTTGCGGGGTTTTTTGGGGCGAAGACTATCGTTTTCAATCTGAATTGATTTTTTCAATAATGGTGATTTTGTTATTATTCTAAATTACTAAGTCGTGTCTGAAATATTGGAAAAAATACACTTTAGACATTCGGGTAAACCAAAAAGATTTTACATCATTGATATCATCATTTATGGAGATCCCTTGGAGTAATGAAGCATCCGAAAATATTTGGTTTTTATGTTGACACGCCTCCGTTGCGGTGCAATAGTTATGCTGACAATACCCGCCAAGCCTATGACCTTTGGTTATGCTCAAATCGGCGGGTTACTCTTTTCCGGGGGAAGTCATGAGCTACAACAAGCCTCCCCGGACCTACGAAGAGCAGCTTGCCATCCTTGAATCCCGTGGGCTGGTGGTTGTCGACAGGGCGACTGCCCTTCATCGTCTTGGGCACCACAACTATTATCGCATCTCCGCCTATTGATTCACATTGACTGAATCTGGAAATCCGGATCGCGTTCTCCCCGGTACAACGTTTGAACAGTTATGGAGTCTCTACTGCTTCGACCGGCAACTCCGATTGCTGGTCACCGAAGCCGTCAAAAGGCTTGAGATATCAGTCCGTACTAATTGGGCTTACGTACTTGGTCGTGGCTATGGTGCGATGGCTTACGAGAAACCATCTGTATTTCGAAATCCTCAGCGCCACACTAATGCTCTAGGCAGACTGGATGAAGAACTCGGCCGTAGTCATGAAGCTTTTGTAGCGCATTATCGCCGGAAGTACGGCATTACAAGGCCTCCAATATGGGCAGCCTGTGAAGTGATGTCCTTCGGATTGCTCAGCCGGTTTTACGAAAATATCCGACATATACGGGATAAAAAGGTCATATCGCGAATCTATGACCTAACTCCTGAAATTCTAAAATCACTTCTGGAACACTCCGTTTATGTACGGAATCTCTGTGCGCATCATGGGCGCCTATGGAACCGGCGCTTCACGATTACAATGAGTCTTCCAAAGCGCCAACCAGCCGCTCTCGTAGCGAGCCTGAATCCAAAGGAAAACCGGCGAGTATACAACACCCTTGCCTTATTAGCTCATATCGTTGATATAGTAGAGCCGGAGAACCACTGGAAGGACCGGATATTGGAGTTACTGCGGTCCCAAGTAGTACCCGTAACACAACACATGGGTTTCCCTGAGGACTGGGAAAATTGCCCGATCTAGAAAGGCGCGGTAAAAAACCTCGACAAGTGATAGAAGATTATTATTTAGCAGTTAAAACAATTGGCACCAGTATTTCTACGCGCTTCCCAACCGGCTGGATAAGCGCTGGCTGAGCGGCGACCGGGATCTCCTGACCAACCTGGTCGGGAAAGACCCCGCCCTCAAGGAACTTCTGGGGAGTGAGATCACCATCACCGACCTGGTAAAGAAGAGTAAATGTACGCTGAACTACACCAGCCTGACCCAATTCTCCGAGCAGATCACCCTCCTCTATAAGCTGGTAAAAAGTGGTGAATTTCGCACCAGCTTGACACAATACGAAGATCAGCAGTAGGTTACAGTGAAGTTGCGTAAGCGCAACAGCCATGCCCAACATGTATATCCTCCATATCGGATTTTCAATCCCACTGTTCCTGTATTATGAATCTTGTACCAGTACGCCATCTGGTCCGCCATAGCTCGACTGGTCCGCCATAGCCCGAAGGGCGACGGCGGATCCTAACAATGGCAAGCATCTCAATTAATTCGTGGGAGTTTTACTATTACTTGGCGAAAAAATCATGAGAAAAGAAGACCAACTACAAGAGATTCCCGAAGAAGAAGAGGAGTTATCTCCTGAGTTTAAAAGGGAACTAAAGAGAAGATTGGCCGACGCTAACAACCCGGTACGCTATGTTGTTTACTCTGACATCACCGGTGATGGGAAGTGGCGCCTCTGGCTGGATGTCTCAAGTGATTGTTACGGCATGTCAATCGACCAGGTGACCCTCTTCAAGCGTGAGCACGTGGCCCGAGCCGTTGCCAGGGCATATTCAGAGAAAAGAAAAAACGATCTCCTTATTGCCAAGATCACGACCAGGAACGACAAGAGAAAAGTCCTCAGGTACGATAAGCCATAACACTGTTCAATAGTGAAAGATTTTTCCGGAATCGGATGGTTGTGATGCAATAGGACTTAGTATTTAGGGTGCGGCCCTAATTTTTTTCTTTTAAAAAACTTACACAGATCCGGTCCCAAATTTTCAAACTGAGATAAAAAGATCCTGGGGATTAGTTCTACCTGTCAAGTAATTGTCCTGCCGCAGGACAATTACTTGACAAAATGCAGGGGACGGAGGAAAATAATCAAATAACTTTCCTATTGGCGCCCTATCTTTGCCCTGACAGATCTCGTCATTGCCATTACGGGGCATCATTGGATCCTGCTGCCCCACAGGATATTGCGTCAAGATGGTGCGAAATTCACCACTTTCCGTGTTTTCCTACGTTTAAATCAGCTCCAGGCCTCATAATACCCTTCTCTCTTCTGGATCTCTATGGGGAGGGAATAGAGTTCCGAGAGGTTGGCGGAGGTCAGGATCTCTTCTTTCTTTCCGTCTTGGAATATTTCTCCGTCCTTGAGAAGAATCACCCGGCTGATCTCTGGAATGATCTCCCGGATGTCGTGGGTAATCAGGATCACGCTCTTACCGGAGAGTGCTATCTTCCGGATACTCTTCCGGAAAGTGTGGAGGGCTTTCAAATCCAGACTGTTGGTGGGTTCATCCAGGATCAGGATCTGAGGATCGTGGACCAGGGCCCGGGCGATCAGAGCTCGTCGGGCTTCACCGGTGGAGATCTCGTTCATCATCCGGTCTGCCAGATGGGCAACTTCCAGGAAATCCAGAACTTTTCCGGCTCGGGCTTCCATCTCTGGAGTAACCAGATGGTTGAAAAAGATTCCGATACTGCTGAAAAATCCGGAGAGAACAACGTCCAGTACCCGGATCGGACGGTAACAGGTCCGCTGGAGGTCCCTGGATACAATCCCGAGCAGATTCCGGAGCTCAAAGACATTCCAGGTCTTTTTGCCCATGATCTTTATAAAAGTCCCTTCACCTCCGGCCAGGGGGTAATATTCTTTGGTGAAAGTCTTGATCAGGGATGATTTCCCGGACCCGTTCGGACCTATTATCGCCACCTGATCCCCGGAATCCACCCGGAGGGAGACCGAGTTCAGAATCTTCTTCTTTCCGCGGAGAACAGTAACATTTCTAAGTTCTAAAAGTGGTGTCATGGAGTAAAACCTTTATCATTTACAGCTCTAATACTTTCTCGCCTTCTACCCACTCCCTTAACTTCTCGTTAATATGACACTTATTCCGAATAATAACAACGTTATCATGATTTAATCTGATCCGGCGGAAGAGGGGAGAAAGATCATCGCTTATCCCAGTTGGTGGGAAATGGAGAATAGGAAATGAAAAATAGGGGAGAGAGAATGGGGAATGGAAAAAGCGGGCCTCTCATTCCGGATTTTGCTGGATTGAGAGGCTCGCTTTTGCTGACTGATTTGAGTTTTGATTAAACCAGGCTCACGATCAGGGCGCCCCAGACGGTGAGGAGGACGTTTCCGATCGCGTAAGGAACGGTATAGCCGATCACCGGGACCGCGCTCTCGGAATCTTCCTTGACCGAGTTCATGGCGGCGGTACAGGTCCCCGCCCCGGTCATCGCTCCTAAGAGCAGCACCGGATTGAGCTTGAGGAAGTATCGGCCAAAGCACCAGGTCAGGAGGTGCGGGATCGAGGTCAGGCAGATACCGGCCAGGAATATACTTACCCCCGCCGTCCTGAGCGCGTCCAGAGCCCGGGGGCCGGCCGCGATACCGACGCAGGCAATAAAGAAGTTCAGCCCCAGGTCAGTGAATACCCAGACCGTTGGGGTCGGGATTAAGCCAAAGGTGGGTTTGACCGAACGGAGCCAGCCGAAGAAGAGGCCGGAGACCAGGACGCCGCCTCCCACGCCCAGGGTGATCGGAACCCCGCCCACTTTTATAGCTACCAGTCCAAGCAGAGTCCCCAGGACAATACCGATGCCGACCATAACCAGGTCGGTTACATTGGTCTTCCGTTCGGGATAACCGATGACCTTTACCAACTCTTCCACATCGGAGCGGTCCCCCATCACATTGATGATATCTCCCCGGTAAATTTTAAGATTGGGACCGAGCGGCAGATCGTGGCCCTGACGGGAGACAGTGGAAACATAACAGCCGTGCCCATAATCGGTAAAGATCTGATCGAATGTCTTTCCATCCAGCTTCTTATTGGTCAGACAGATAGGAAGGATCTCACCTATCATATCTTCAATGACGCTATCTTCGACTTCCGGCCCCAATTCCTTCCAGGAAGTGTAGATACTGGACCGTCGGCCGGTCAGGATAATAACATCTCCCTTCTCCAGCTTCATATCCCCGGCAATATCATCGATGGCCTTATCCCCTCGCTTTATCCTAATGATGGATACATAGGCGTCATGATAGGCGTCAGAGGCCCCGTCTTTTTGATAGGATTCTTCCACATCTTTCACGGTCTTTCCAATTATATCCGGGTTCTCCAGTTGGTAGGCCCGCGGGACAATCAGGTTAGACCAGTGAAATGATTCCATCGTATCCTGGGTCTCGGTTGAACCCATCTCGGCCAGAGCTTTCTTGGCCTCGGCGGGCAGATTAATCTTCCATACTTTGCCGATAACTTTCAGCAGAATAATCAGACCGGCGGTCCCGAAGATATAGGTAACGGCATAGGCCACCGCGACCTCGGACTTGAGATTCATTACCGAGCTGCCTATCGAGACGGTCTTCCCGGTAGCAAGGTGCGCGATGGCACCATCAGCAGTACCGATTATCGAGGATTGGGTCAGAGCTCCTCCCATCAGACCTCCGGCGTAACCCGCGTCGAGACCAAAGGCCTTGGCCAGAAGGACGGCGGCGATCAAGGCCACCACACAGAAGAAAACCGCTACCGCGACATACTTGGCGCCGCCGCGCTTGATTCCCCCGATAAAGTCGGGACCTACCTTATAACCGATGGCGAAGATGAATAGACCAAAGAAGACGGTCTTGATCAATCCCAGGTTCAGATCATCATGGCCGCGGAAGATGAACGCGCCCAGGGCAATCGCCACCAGGAGAACACTGGTGGTCGAGCCGAGAGAGAACGATTTCCCGAACTTGACCTTCCCCAGAGCGTAACCCCCTGCCAGGGCCGCGAAGAGAACAATCGAGGGGTTCGCTCGTAGAAATACGAAGAGAGTATTAATCATACTATTGCCTCCTTATAAATAATTTCGCTCTATAATCTAATTTAACCACGAAAAACACGAAGAAAACAAAGGAAACTATGTAATTTTTCCTATTTTTTTCAAATTCCTTCGTGAACTTCGTGTCCTTCGTGGTTTAATTCAACTATTTATTCTTCCCAGCTTCCCACTCCGCCTTATAATCATCCAGGAGATCGCTGATGGCATGGCCGATCTTGTCGTAGTCAGGCTTGAAGAGGTTGGCCAGGGAGACCCGGATCGACATCTCCGGGGCATCGAAACCTCCCCCGTCCATCAGAACGACGGCTTTCTCTTCCGCCAGTCTCCAGACGAAGTCGATCGGTTCATGAGCTGTCTCCATCCACTTACCGAACTCATCCCCGTAACGCTCACGGGCCAGCTTGCGGATATCGATGGTGGTGTAATAACAGGCATAAAAGGGCAGCTCCGGTCCCGGGGTCCCCAGAGCGCTATAAAGGGTCTCATAGCGCTCGTGGACTATGGCCTGCATTTCTTTCTTGTAGAGATTATACTGAGAATCCAGGAGCTCATGGAGCGAAAAGAGAACCATCATTACCTGCTGTGGGGTGGAGAGGCCGGCGGTATGATTGAGAGCGACCGCCCGGCTGTCGGCCACCAGCCGGTCAATCAGCTTGATGGAGGCCGGATCGGTTGAGATGGATTCATAGCGCTCATAGAGCGCTTTCTTCTTCTCCGCCGGAAGTTTGGCGATCATCTTATCCATTACATTATCCTGATAGATCCCGATCGCCCCCAGCCGCCAGCCGGTGGCTCCAAAGTACTTGGAGTAGGAATAGACCAGGATTGTGTTCTTGGGAGCAATGGCTACCAGAGACTTGAAGCCGTTGACAAAGGTTCCGTAAACATCGTCGGTGAGAAGGATAAGATCTTTCCGGGTGGTGCTGACCAGTTCGGCGATCTTATCCAGAGATTCTTTGGCCATGCTGACCGAGGTAGGATTAGAGGGGTTGACAATAAAGAAGGCCTTGATAGCCGGATCTTCCAGTTTAGCAAGTTCCGAGGCCGGATACTGCCAGTTCTCATCCTCATTCTGTTCGATTTTCACCTCGACCAGATCGTAATCATTGAGCGGGGGAATCTCGATATAGGGGGTGAAGATCGGAGTCCCGATGGCAATCTTGTCGCCCGGGTTCAAGAGGAAGTTCTCTTTGAGGGTATTAAATATATAGGACATGGCGGCGGTTCCCCCTTCGGTAACGAATATGTCCATCGTCCCGGCCGGGGGATCGTTCTCGCACATGGTATTATCGAGATAGGCTTGGACAATCTTCTCGGTATTTACCAGGACCCGATCGGGGACGGGATAGTGGTCGCCCAGGATCCCATCTACCATCTCTCCGATGAAGGAATCACCATCCAGTCCAAGCGTCTCGGTCACGTACTTATAACCATCTTCCAGTAACTGCGTTCCCCGCTGTTCGGCTTTGCGCTTGCAGAAATCCATAAAACGCTCCCCCATCCCATTGGAATCCGGGGCACCGGCGATACCGGGGCGGCTCATCACCAGATGGGCTTCCTCGATAGCGAAGATTGTCAGAATCGAAAAGGCCAGTCTGGGGAAGACGGCCACCCAGTTCGGATTACCCCGGCCCGCGTTCAGCATCATCTTGGTCCGAGGACTCTTGGCCATCGCGATAAGCTTATCTTTGAGTTCAAAGGGACTCAAAGCTTCATATTGTTTCTCTACCTTTGCCCTATCCATAATTATACTCCTCCCTGGTTAGAATTAGACTGCGTTCAGTTGCGTGGCTGAATAAAAAAACTGCCTGAATGGAATAATGGAGTACTGGAGTATTGGGGTGCAGAAAACCGGGCACCGGGTCCCATCACTCCACCACTCCATCATTCCATTACTCCATATTAAAGACTTCCAAAGAGCATGCCGAAGTATCAAGTTTGCTAACCATTCAATCAATATCATATATAAAGTAAGACTTCAGCTTCTCGACCGTGAAATCATCCTGGGCAACGGCCAGGGTCAGGAGAAGATGAGCTTTAAAAGTATCGATCTGGCCGCCGAGGACGGCGCCCATCTTCTCCAGGTATTCTCCCCCGCCGACATCGCCGTAGGCCGGGACAACTCCTCCCCACTCCACCCGGGTGGTGATAATGACCGGGATCTTTTTATCCAGCGCTTCCTTGATCGCGGCGGTGACATCAGGATTAACGTTTCCGGAACCGACACCCTCGACAACCAACCCCTTCGCTCCTTCTTTAATAGCCTGGCGAATCAATGATCCATCGTCACCGGCGAAGGTGGTGAGGGGAATAACTCTGGGGAGCTTATCCGGGATGGGGAACTTGAGGACCCGGGGCTGAGCATTGTTCCGTTGGACCTTTCCCATTAATACGTATCCGAGGTAGCCGTGCGGCCCGGAGACGAAGGTCTGAGGGTTGGTTGATTCGGTCTTCTTTACGTACCAGGCCGAGTTGATGTAATTATTGAGAGATACCGTGACACCCCAATCGGCGGCGTGCTCCGAGCAGACCTGGATGACGGCGTTCATGATATTAGCCGGTCCGTCAGGGCTGAGGTCGGAAGCATTTCGCATCGCCCCGACAAAGACCACGGGTTTTTTCGAGGTAACGGTCAGCTCAAGGAAGAAAGCGCCCTCGGACATGGTGTCGGTACCGTGGGTAACCACCACGCCCTTTACTTCAGGATCGGCGAGAAGTTCATTGACCTTGAGAGCGAGCTTGCGCCATATCTCCGGCGTCATATGAGAACTGTCGATATTACAGAGGGAGAATACCTTGATCCGGGCGGCCTTGGCCAGATCGGGCACTGCCTTGATCAGATCGGCGCCGGAGACGGAAGGGACCGCGGCACCGGTGGCGGGGTTAATCCTCTCGGCAATAGTTCCCCCGGTCGAGACGATCCAGACCAGAGGCAGTTCTTCCGCCGCCGGGACGGCAGTGGGGAGAAGAAACGAGACTAACAACAGAACGACTGGAAACAACTTCATCATATCTAACCTCCTATAACATAAAGTTTGAAGTGCCTAAAGTGCGCTAAAGTGCCTAAAGTTATTCGCGGTTGCCCGGGTTTTGAGGACTCAGAATCACGCTTAAGCCGGATGTATTAATTTTGAAGTGCTTGAAGTTAAAAGACTACTCGGCGCCGCTGATGTCGGTCGCGGTATTATTTAAATAATACTTCGTATTCCGGACATTCTTTTCCAAAATACGTTCAAACTGACAATAGCCTGGGAGACTCCAAGACAAAATAATAACACTAAGGTCCGGATTAATATAGAAAAAAATCGGAATTATAAATCCAAATTATTATTCTGCATCTAACGGGTAGGTATAGCCTCCTTTCAAAAAATCTGTCTCCAGGGTCATGTCAGTGGCGCCAATGTTGAGGAAATTCACTGTGGGGGCGATCAGTTCCCGGTACTGGTCAGGGCGGCGGTCCTTGAGATAGTAATATTTCGGAGCCGGATGGGTCATCCCGTAATAAGCCGGGACACAGTCGACGATCAACATAGTGTCCTGCTGATGGGAGGCTTCTACTATCACGCCCCCGTCCGGCCCGTAGACAATGGAGTTGCCCCGGTAGTGCCATTCGTCATCCCCGCGGCGCTCATAACCGCAACGGTTAGCATAGGCGAAGAAGATGTTGTTGGCGTAGGCATTGGCCGGAAAAAGGAGTTTAGCGACATCCGGATAGGGGACCTTACTCCGCTCTCCGCCGGGGAGGAAGAGTTCAGGGAAGGACAGTAGCTGGACGCCAAACATTTTCGCCAGCTGGACCGCCTCTTCCATCCGGGCCAGGTTCTTATCGGTCGCGCCCGGACCTCAAGCCGCCTGGACCTGGTAAATCCCCAGACGGATCCCCGCGCCCTGGGGCGGCAGATGGCCATAAATTGAAGTTCGGTACTGTAGATTACGATAACCATCCCCCACCGAAAAACGATAATCCGGTGTCCCGTCGCAGTCCTCCGACTTCGCGAATACTGGCTCGGCGAGCAATATTTCAACTGCAAACAACAACAATGATTTCTTCATACTCACCCTTCCTTATTATATTTATTTGAATGGTAAAATATGATAAAGTAACATTGTGTGAAGATCAAGAACTTAGGGCCTCAACTTTTTGCCACAAAAACACTAAGACACAAAGAAAAAATTGGAGGTTCAATAACTAAGTCTCTTCTTATTTTCTGGGCTTTCTTAGTGTCTTTGTGCCTTAGTGGCAGATTTATTGTCCCGATACTTTATATTCAAAAAACTGGGATCCCGAAGTATTTCGGGGAGATTCCGAAACAATAAAGAAGTTCAATCGGGGAAGAAAAAACATAAAGGAGTAAAATTGAAAATGATAAAAATATTGCGGAGAATGGCTCTTCTGGGAGCGCTGGGAATAATTATCCTGGGCTGCTCCAGCATCGTAACGACTTCGAAGTTTCACGGGCAACAGCTCACCGAAACCGAGGCGGAGACGGTCGCTCATATCCACTCGGATATCTGGGGCATCTATTTCCTCGGGTTCCAATCCTGCCCGGTAATTACCGGGAGTTATAAGAAGCCGGGGAGTTACCACTTCTTCCGGGACACGGTGGACACCAATACCGCCTCGGAGATGGTAACCGAGAAGAGCCGGGAGATGGGGGCCACCACGGTAACCGACCTCGATACCGACTGGGACAGCAGCTGGCAGACTTTCACCTTAATCTTCTGGCTGAAAGAAGCCCAGGCATCCGGTAACGCGGTGATTATCCCTCCGGAAGAATAATCTCAATTACATCCCCGAAAAACCCCCAGAACATTTATTAGTGTGCATATATTTTCGATCGAAAAAATATGCACACCTTTTCTTTATTAATCACTCTTGAAGATGCGGGATGTGGAAGGGGGGATGCAAGATGGGAGCCCCCGCGGCAACCGACCTCGATACCGATTGGGAGAGCAGCACAGAATCAAAGATTTAATTTCCCATTATGCGAATGATCTATTGGCCTCCGGAAACTATATCTACTATCGCGCCGTTTTGTTGCCCAGCTCACCGGGGATCACCCAGCGCTTCTGAGCCTCTTCGACCAGACGGTCGAGTTCTTCCGCTTGATCGGGGGAGAGGATCATCTTCAATTCATCGACGGTATTCCGAATAATCTCCCTCACCCGGGGCGCGAATTGCCGGCGGACCTCCATCCACTCATCCTGTCCGGATCGGACAATCTCTTCCACCCGGACCTCCTGTTGATCAGTCAGATCCAGTTTCCAGGAGAGTTTCTTCATAATGATGCTGGTGAAGGCCTGAGAATCTCCGCGGACAATACCGCTCACGACATGCCGAATATAGAGCACCGTCCCAGCGCTTCCCAGTAAACATCCGGTTATAAAGATGACAATTATGATGGTCCAGAATTTCCAGCGGATCATTGTACACTCCTTGTAAAGATAGTAATCGGTAATCCGTGATCAGTTATCGGAAGAACAGCACCAGGTAACCGGCTTACCGACCACTGATCACCGATCACTGATTACTTTTTATTGAATCATTCTGGTCCCCACCGAATTTTCTTAGGGGCCTTTTATCTTTCTCAAACAATACTCTATGGGATCAAAAAGGGAGTTCGGTTAGCACAGAGAGAGCCAGATCATTAAAAATAGTGCCCATGGCCGACCAGGCGCCGATAAAGAATATCAGGGATGCTGCTGCCATAAGCGGCACAATCCGGAATAATACCCGGGGGACATAGAAAAGGCTGGTCTGATTCGCTCCCGCTTCCGCCAGTGCAAGTATCTCCGCCATCACCCCTTCCCTCCATTCTTGATCCGGGACTACCTGGGGGGGATGGCAGTAGGCGTCCTTTATTGTCGCTGTCAAGCGACGAATATTTTCAGGATCTTTTTCGGCCATAGTCAATCTCCTATCCTCGACAGTACTTTTTTAAGGGTTTGTCTCGCCCGGTGATTACGAACCTTCATGTTAGCGACGGACCATCCCATCATCTCAGCCGCTTCTTTCAGCGGACGTCCCTCCAGGTAAACCAGGGTGAGTGCCATGCGATCTTCCGGGGAGAGCTCGGCCAGCAATCGAAAGACCATCTCCCGGGCAAAGCGGCGGCGCCTGGTCAGATCATATTCATTCACCGCCTCGCCGGAAAGGATCCCGTCCAGCACCTCCCGACCATCATCATCGGTGAACGCGGAGAACGGCACCTCCTTTCTGCGTTTCTCTTTACGCCAGAAGTCATAGCAGGTTCTCACCGCTATCGTTGAGAGCCAATGTTCAAATGGTTTGATAAAACGAAAGTTTCCGATGGAACGATATGCCCGGCAGAATACATCGTGCGAGACCTCCCCGACCCGGTCGGTCGGGATATGACCTCTGACAATGCTGAAGACCCGATCTTCATACCTGACAATCAACTCCTCAAAGGCGTTGACATTGCCGCCGCGCACTTCTTCGATAATCTCCCGGTCACTCCGCTCCGGCAAGATGACCAAATCATCCTTTTCACGGTTCCGCTTCACTACCCCTCACTTATTTAATTGTTTCAGGACTGGATTAGGTTACAATATTATTTTTCCCGCTCCTTTGGAGCGGAAAAAATATTGGGCAAACATGATAGCAATATTTGGAGGGTGGTTTTAAGTTAATTCTTTCATTGGAATTTTTTAACGGAACCGGTTAATCCACCACCGACCTTGTGTCGGTGGAGATGTGATTGAATACTAAAATTCATCTCCACACAAAAACCCCCTCCCCTCCTCCCGCGCTTGTGGCGCGGGAGGAGGGGAGTAGGATGGATAAGAACACAAGTTGGTTATCAGTCATATCTCCACCGACACAAGGTCGGTGGTGGATGTTTTTATAATGAGAAAAGTTCAAGTTCATAGATATGGACTGCTGTTCATTATCTTTATCCTCTTCCTCCTGATCCGGATCTTTGTCGCCTCACCTTATTATTTCATCTCGATGGATGAGGCGAAGTATCTGACCCTGGCCCGGAACTTCCCTCATCACACCCTCTTCAATAACCAGCTTTACCTGGTCCATCCTCCCGGATTCCCTTATCTGATCCGTCTCTTTTCGATGGTTCTCCCGGATCATATCGCCGGGATGACAGTCTCTCTCTTCTTCGCCGCGGTTACTTTCTTCGCGATGGTCAAGCTATTCCGCCTCTTCGGGAAAGACTACTTCTGGATAGCTATCGCTCTCTTCATCCTCGCGGTATCACCGCTCCATATCTCGACTTCAAGGGTTATCTACAAGGACTCCCTCTTCTTTGGACTATTTTCCCTGAGCCTGTTTTTCTTTATCAAAGGACTTATCAAGTCAGACCGACGCTGCCTCTACACCGCGGGATGCATCGGGGCGATCTGTTTTTTAACCTCGGATATTACCATCATGCTGCTCCCCTCCTTCGCGCTTGCCTACCTGTTATTTCGCGGACCCAATATCAGGCTTAGAGATGCCCTCCTTCCCATCCTTATTATGTTAGCAGCTTATGGTCTCTGGATTATGACCAGGGTAATCATCTTTAATAATGCTCCTCTCTATCCAGTCGGTGTGGATGGGACAATCGAATATGTCCGTGATTTCACTCTCCGACAGCTTCTTACTCCCCGGTACTTCCCGGCGACTTCTACCATGTTCAACTTCGGGGTAGATCTCTCCGAATTCCGGATCAATGCCAACGTCTACCCTCTTAAAAATCTTTCGGGGATCCCGGGAATCCTTTACATAATCACATACATCTTTATCGGGGCGACCGCGGTCTTCTCCATCACCCAGGGGTTAATCCAAAAGAAGATCCGAAATAATGGGGCTGTCTACTTCTCCCTCCTGCTGATTATCTTCTTTATACCGGTAATTCTCCACCCGGAACCGCGCTTCCTTATTCCAATCCTGATCCCGATCTGTTTTCTTTTCGGCAATGGGATAACTCTTATCCCCGGCATCTGCCGAAGTCCCGAGAGAGTGAGGAAGATAATCGCACTTATCCTGGTTCTGGCTTTAACCGTTTTAACCGGGATCTACCTGTACGGGCACCGCAATCTAATCTTCTCGCTTGAGAAGGAGGTTGAGATTCCCCGGACCGCGGAGTTTATCCTGCGCCTTCCGGAGGAGGGGGTGATGGCTCAGGTCGGCTACCCGCCGGAACTGGCCTACCTGACCGGAAAACGGGTTCTGGCACTCCCGATTACCCCCCGGGTTCTCGATGATTTCACCCGGAGATATAAGATCAGCTATCTTCTTTACGGCCAGCATTACCTGGCCCCGATTCATACCAATGAACCTTCCCTGATCTGGTGTTACCATACGATCAAATATATCCGGGAACACCCGGAACGTTATCCAATCTTGCGGGTAATCGATGAAGCTTACCGATCCGGCGCCCCCCCTGATCGAATATTTATCCACGGCATTATAAATTAACGCCTACAGCGTTAATTTAGTTTTGAAGAACGACTATCATTATTATGTGTTTAGTCAACACCGGAAAAACTATTAACAATTTTCTTATAGTATTATACTTCAAGACACAGATATGGTATTATTTAGAATAATAAAATTTTTCTTTCTTGGTAAAAAATCTTCCTTACCGAGGTCATGAAAATTTCAAAGTTATTGCTGCTATAATATTTTTTATTTTTCTTCGAAAAATAAAAAAGGAGAAATAACAAAATGAGATACATTCTTAATCACGCGGCTCTTATAGCAATATGTATTACTTCATTCATGGTGGCCGGTTGTGTCGGGCCGCAACTGACCGTCCCCCAGATCGTAGATATGAGTGAGATGGGTGAGTCCAATCAGGATATCTGCAATAAGATTGAGGAATCCAGCAGCATTTACCGCCTGAAAGCCGGACAGATCGCGAAACTGAGTGAAATCGGCGTCTCCGATCAGGTCATTGACTGCATGCGGCAGACCTATATCGACGCGGTCCGCATGGACCAGCAGATGGAGGATTGGGATAACTGGACCATAGACAACGACGGTTACTGGTACTGGTAATAAGTTAGCGCCTTCGGCGCTAACTTAGTTTTGAACCAGAACCAATATAATTATATCAGATTAGCGCCGATAGTGATTTTGATGATTTTCCGGGAATCAATGAAAAACATAATAATATAGCTTTTTGAACAACTATTCGTCACCACCATAGTGGGGAGATAAAGCTAATTATAGTTTACCTAATATCCATGAAAAATTACCTCCTTATTTTACTCTCATTCCTCTTCATGTTCTCAATTCCAATTTCCGTTCCTGCTCAATCGTCCGAGCCGGTCTATATTATTCCGGTGGAAGGGGAGATTGAGAAGGGGCTGATCTGGGTGATTGATCGCGGAGTCGAGGAGGCGGAATCTGCCGGGGCACAGGCTATTGTGCTTCACATGAACACCAACGGAGGTTCGGCCGCGGCCACCCAGGAGATCATGGAGCTTCTTACCCGGACCGATATCCTCACCTACACCTTCATCGATATCCGGGCCTTCTCCGCCGGGGCCTATATCGCCGTGGCCACCGACCATATCTACATGGCGCCCGGATCGATGATCGGGGCCGCCACACCGATCGCTTCATCCCCATTGGGCGGAGCGGCGAAGCTCGATGAAGCGACCGCCGAGAAGATGACCTCCGGCTACCGGGCCATGATCGCGGCGACCGCCGAACAGAAAGGTCATCCCTCCGATGTGGTGGAGGCGATGGTGGACCGGGATGTGGAGATTCCAGACCTGATCGAAAAAGGGAAACTTCTCACCCTGACCAACAATGGGGCGGTTGAAGCCGGCCTCTCCGAGGGAACAGTCGATAACCTCGATCAGCTCTTCGATACCATCGGGCTCCAAGACGCTCCTCTCCATACCATCAAGATCAAGCCCTCGGAGAAACTGGCCCGGTTCCTTACCGGATCCATGGTCACCATCCTACTACTCCTGGGAGGATTGGCCGGGATCTACTTCGAGATCAAAGCCCCGGGATTCGGCCTACCGGGGATCCTGGGGATTACCTGCCTCGCCCTCTTCTTCTTCGGCCATAATGTCGCTGGTCTGGCCGGATACGAGGAGATTCTCTTATTCGCGGTCGGGATCACCCTTCTTTTTATTGAACTCTTCATCACCCCCGGGTTCGGGATTCTGGGGAGCGCCGGGGTACTCTGCCTCTTCATCTCTCTTATCACCGCCATGGGAAAGGGACCGATCTTCAGCCCCCCGACTCTCATCCACCCAAACTACTTTCGAGGGTTCATCAACTTCGGCGCCGCACTACTGGGTTTTCTCCTGCTGCTCCTCCTCACCTTCCGTTTTGTCTTTGTCAAATCATCCCCGCTCTACGGGAAATTTGTTCTGACCGCGGAAGAGAAACGTGAGGAAGGATTCACCAGCTCGGAGACCGCTCTCTCCCCATTAATCGGCAGCCGCGGAACGTCGGTAACCAAACTCAGGCCAGCCGGGAAAGCCAGATTCGGAGAGTATCCTATCGACGTTCGCTCCCGGGGAGAGTTCATCCAGGCGGGGGAGGAAGTAGAGGTGATTGAGGTTCACGGGAATCGGGTGGTGGTAAAAGAAAAAAAGAATGAACATCTGCTTGCATCCCGATGACTATCGGGGGAACGTCGAACCAGCCTCCGCCAAGGCTACGGCGGGCAGGCATCGAACGACGCATCGGCATAGGCAACTAGCAACTATCCTACAGGCCCGGGCGGAAAATCATACGGAATGGTCATGGTGATTTAAAATGAATATGCTATATTTCTTGTATAAATTTATTGCAAAACCAAACTTAACAAAATTTTACGGAGAAAAATTTTGGTCTGGATGATATTTCTTTTAGTCTTGGGGTTGATGATGGTCTGCGTAGAGGTATTCATTCCGGGCGGGATCGTCGGCACGCTGGGAGGGCTCGCCCTGATCGGCTGCGTCATCCTGGCATTCGTCAACCAGGGGACAACCTTCGGGCTCTACTGGCTGAGCGGGGTGATGGTGATCACCTTGATCGGCCTCTTCCTCTCGATCAAGTTCCTCCCCAACTCTCCTGCCGGGCGACGACTCTTCCTCAGTTCTTCCGAGAAAGGATACTCCGCGGCCGAGGCGGGACTTACCGACCTGCTTGGAAAGACCGGCTCAGCTCTCACCAACCTCCGGCCGGCCGGGATGGCGGATATCGACGGGAGCCGGATCGATGTGGTCACCGGCGGCGAGTTCGTGGAGAAAGGAACCCAAGTCAAGATTATCCGGGTGGAAGGAAACCGAGTTCTGGTGGAACAAAAAACTGAACATCGAACCAGCCTCCGCCAAGGCTACGGCGGTCAGGTATCGAACGTCGAACACCGAACTTCGAACGGGGCCTAAGCCTCGTTGTAGCCGCGGTTGCTGAGTACAGGTAATCGGCAACCGTAAACTTTATTTGACAATCGTCTTTTGTTCAACACGCAACAACATTCGCGAAATTCGTAGTTCATTAAAGGGGCCGAGGCGGGGAAGCGAAGGATAAGGGACGAGAGGACGAAGGACGAAACGTGGCCGAGGCGAGACGTCAATTAGTGTAATTCGTGTAATTAGTGGACTGTAAAGGGGCCGAGGCGGGGGAATCAGGTAGTGTATTTCGTGGACTGAAATATTTTGGGATTTTAAACCTAAGGAGGTTTTATTATGGGAGCAAGTATAGCCGCAATGGCGGGAAACATCGCGCCGCTTATCACCGTCGTCGTCGTTATCGTCGTCCTGATCTTTCTGGGGATATTCTTTTATTTCCTCAAGATCTGGATCCGGGCGATGGCGGCCGGGGCGCACGTCAGTCTCTTCAACCTGGTCGGGATGAAGCTCCGGGGGATCAAACCGGTAATTATCGTTGACTCCAAGATCATGGCCACCAAGGCCGGTCTGGTTGTCTCCACCAACGAGATGGAGGCTCACTACCTGGCCGGGGGGGGCGTGACCAAAGTCATCCGCGCCCTGATCGCCGCCGATAAGGCCAATATCGAACTCTCGTTTAAGAAAGCTTGCGCCATCGACCTGGCCGGACGGGACATCCGGGAAGCGGTCGCGACCAGCGTCAATCCCCGGGTGATCGACTGCCCCGATCCGGAGAAAGGCAAGAAATCAATCGACGCGGTGGCGATGGACGGGATCCAGTTGATGGCCAAGGCCCGGGTTACTATCCGTACCAACATCGACCGGTTGGTCGGGGGAGCCACCGACGAGACGATCATCGCCCGGGTCGGGGAAGGCATCGTCACCTCGATCGGGTCGGCTGAATCCTACAAGAAGGTTCTGGAGAACCCGGATCTGATCTCCCAGCAGGTACTGTCGAGGGGACTTGACTCCGGGACCGCTTTCGAGATTCTCTCGATCGACATCGCGGATGTTGACGTCGGCAAGAATATCGGGGCGGAACTGCAGCAACGGCAGGCTCAGGCCGACCTGGAAATCGCCAAGGCTAAGGCGGAAGAACGCCGGGCGATGGCGGTCGCCCATGAGCAGGAAATGAAAGCCCGGGTCCAGGAGATGCGGGCCAAGGTGGTGGAGGCTGAAGCTGAGGTCCCCAAAGCAATGGCCCAGGCCTTCCGGGAAGGAAATCTGGGAATTATGGATTATTATAAGATGAAAAACATAATGTCCGATACCCAGATGAGAGACTCAATCGCCGGAATGGGTCCGAAGGATAGAAAAGGAAGTGCCTAAAGTTGTAAGTTAGCGCCTGCGGCGCTAACTTAATTGTTATTATTTTTTCGGAGAAAAAAGAATAAGATGAAAGGTGGAGAATGGATCTGGATTTTAGTTATTGCCTTCGGGCTGATCCGGCTGCTGATGCGGGCCAAGAAGAAGAAAGAGGAGGAAGTTAGACTGCCTCCCATCCCGCGGCCGGGATCACATCCCGGGCGAAGCGCGGGTCCGGCCAGGCGGCAAGCTGATCCGCTAAAATCTTTTATCGACTCGCTGACGAATAGGTATGAACAGAATGCGATGCCGGATAGGAGCATCCCTATCCCCATAGAGCCGGAAGAGTTCTGTCCTCCGCCGCCGCGGCGGAGACCACCGGAGGCGAAGAAACCCCAACCGGTCCGGAAGCCTCCTCCTGCCATCACCCAACCTCCAGTTCTAGCGGAGACAGCTCCGGTCGGGGAGGGAATAGGGAAACATTTCAACTTCTCCCGGAACCCGGTCATTCAGGGGATCATCTTCTCCGAGATTATCGGTCCGCCCCGTGGAATGGGGGGAGGGAGACCTCTGCCGTCAGATCCACCGGTATGAGATTAGATTCTAAAAACATAACCCAATAAAAAAATCTAATTAAAACCACGAAGGATACAAAGACCACGAAGTTTTTTGAAAAACAATCTAAATCATATTTTTCCAAAACTATCCTTCGTGAGCTTTCTCCGCCCCGTAGGATAACCGTACGGGGGTGTCCTTCGTGGTTAATCACTTCGTTGTCCAGGAGAGATTTTTAAACTACCTTTTCCAGAAAGGTATATCTACACACAAGCACCCATGAAAAATATTATCCTGATTGGAATAATGACAGCGGCATTTATCGCCGGATGTGCCTCAACCCCGCCCCCCGACGACGTGTTCAGCCGGATCGATACTAACTCTGACTCCTACATCACCTGGGAAGAATACAAAGTATTCCGGCCAGACGCGAAGAGAAGCTCTTTTCTGAAATCCGACCAGAATTACGACAATAAACTCGACGAGGGCGAGTGGCGCCTGGGACTTGGTTCCACCTTTTAACCCCGTTAGATAGGCTTCTACACGGAAAGTCTGACCGAATCTATCTCCGCCATAATTCTCTGCGGTCTGGTCGTATTCTTCACCTGTAAACTGCTCCGAAAGATCAAGTGCCTGGAAGGATTGTTGCCGGTCTGCGACTGGTGGAAGAAGATAAGAGCCAACTTCCAATTCCCAAATTCGGTGCGGTGCCGGCAACCGACAAGAAAGTTAGAACTTAGCCCTCAACTTCGCCTCAGGCAACTTTTCCGAAGCCGCAAGTTACACTTGGAGATTGGCAGTTAGCCATTGGTTATTGGACGTTCGTCCTGTCCCCCCCACAGCGGTGGCAATTTTCAACGACCTTCAACGTCTTTTCTCTTCAACGTTCTTTCCCTTCAACGTCCTTAATTATTCTCCCATACTCCCGGTGATCTCATCGAGCATCGAAGTGAGGTATGATTCATCCTGGAGGAAGTCGACCGAGGCATCGATGGTCAGGACCCGGGGTGGGTTGAGACCGTACTCGTTGTATATCTCATCTATATTACCGATATACCTATCGTATAACTCGCCGATCCGGGAGAGATATCCGGCGGGGATATCTTCTCCTTCGGTATTCCGAATCCGATTTCTTCTCTGGAGCACCTCAACATCATCGACCTTCAGGTAGACTATGAGCTGCTCGAGCCACTCTTTCTGGCCGGTTCGATCAAGATCATCAAGACCGCTTCTCAGCATCTGCTGGTATTCCATCCATTGGTTATACCTGAGGTATCCTTCTTCGAAAGAGTTGAGGCCAAATGTTGAGGCCCCACCCAGCAGCCCTCGGTCGAAGAAGACAACACCATTATGCTCCCTGGCAACGAAGTGGCGCCCTATCCGGCCGATCAGACAGCTTTTCTCAAACCATGAGGTATATTTTTTCCGGTCCCGGTAGAAGAGCTGAAGCCAGGAGTGGTCGATGAACTCAACGATCATCCTGAACTCCTCCCCATCTCCCAGGAACTCTTCAAAGAGATTCGAGTGGTGGTTGATATAATTAACCAGGGTGGTCTTTCCCGCGCAGATATTACCCTCGATTAGGACAACATATTTCGCCATTTTTTACCTCCGGAATGTATAGTGACATTTTTGCCATATCTGGAAAGTATAACATGGTTTACTATAAGAAAGAAGTGCCTTAAGTGCCTAAAGTGCGCTAAAGTGCCTAAAGTTATTCGCTTCCACCCGGTTTTCCCAGCTTTAGAATCCCGGTTAAGCCAGGTTCCTAGAGTTTTCAGCCAGAGGCTGATCCGCCTCCGGCGGAGAAGTGCCTGATCTTAATAATCGTAAGGTTTCAGTGAACCCTGTCGCCACCGTGCTCATCACCTGGTGCTGTAGCCGCGGTCGGTGACCGCGGCATCGCCGTCCGCGGTCAACGACCGCGGCTACAACACCCGCCACTTACAAGCACGAGGTGGCGGGGTTCATTGAAAGCTTACTAACAATCCAGGTTGTTAATCCCTGTTAAATATTGCTACTCTTATTGTAGAGAAAAGGAAATTATGATTTTAATTCCCCCGAATTTCAGGGAATTAAAAATCAGTAAAATCAGGTGAATCAGGTGCTTTAAAAAGGGGCCGAGGTGGAGGCAAATCCTATTCAATCACATTCAATTCGTCTGTTAAATTAAAGGGGCCGAGGTAGGGGGACTATAAATAAATTTATTAATTATCTGTTTAAAAGTTGCAAAGCTAAATTCTAAAAGGGGAGGCGAGACGAAATGGCAAAACAATACCACATCCAGCTTGACAAGAAGATGATCCGGAACGCGAAAGTCGCGATCCTCCCGGGCGACCCGGGCCGGGTAATCAAGATCGGAGAGAAGCTCAGCCCGAAAAGCCGGGAACTGGCATTCAACCGGGAGTACCGCTCCTATCTGGTTCCGATCGGGAAGAAAGATCATATATTGGTGGTATCAACCGGAATCGGAGGACCCTCCACCGCGATCTGTATCGAGGAACTGGCTTCACTGGGGGTGACGACATTCGTCAGGATCGGAACAACCGGATCGATCCAGAAAAACCTGAAGGTGGGAGACGTCGTAATAACCAGCGGTTCGGTGCGCCTGGACGGAACCTCGACCCACTACGCGCCGCTGGCCTATCCGGCGATCCCGGATTTTTTCGTCACCCGGATCCTGGTCGAGGCGGCGGAGAAGGCGGGCATATCATTTAAAGTGGGGATCACCGCCTCCAGCGATACATTTTATCCTGGGCAGGAACGATATGACTCTTTCACCGGTTATGTAATCAGGGATTTCCAGGGGTCGATGAAGGAATGGCAAAAGCTGAATGTCCTGAATTACGAGATGGAGTCATCGGCTCTATTCACTACCATCTCCGCTCTTGGCCTCCGGGCCGGGTGCATCGCCGGAGTCATAGTAAGCCGGGCCTCCACAGAAAAGATCAGAAAGAGCGATGTCAGGAGAGCCGAAGACAATACCATTGAGGTGATCAGGAAAAGCATCCCCAGGTTAATTCGCCTATAAGTTAATAAATTGCAAAACCTATGCTATTTTCTGCGGGGTAAACATTCTGTAAACCCGGTGAATGCTGCTGCCTATCCTCATGACCTGTAGCTGCGGTCGTTGACCGCGGCCTTGGTCATCTGCGGTCAACGACCGCGGCTACAGCACCCGGCTTAGAGAGTGGAGACCTCAGTTTACCAAATGTTTCCGCTGGGGGAGCCTTTGCATGCCCCAGCTGGTTTGGTATTTGGAATTTGTATTTTGTGATTTATTTGTTATTTGGGATTTGGAATTTAGGAATATCCATATCCGTTAATATTCATAATTTTAGTTCTGCTTCACAATTTTACATAAAAACAACAGAGGACACCCTATGGCTCGCGTAATTAACATCAACACCCCCGGCAAGCGAAGAGGACATCTGATGCGGACGGTGGCCGAGATCCAGAGGCGGCTCCTCCAGAAGAGTTCGGTGGACGGGGAGGTAAAAGACATGCTGGCGATGGTCGTCTTCTGCCTGAGGGAGGTCAGCTCCACGGTCCAGGAGACCTCCAATGCCTGGGACGAGCGAGGCTACTGGAAGAAAGCGGCCGAATTTGAGACCGAATGGGAGTGGGCCGGAGAGACGGCCGAAAAGATCGAGGCGATCCTCCGCCGAGAGGATTGGAATAAGCTCCCTAGTCTTATCATGAGTCTGGCCACCCGGGTCTCCAGGATCAAGATCACCCGCCTAACCCGTGATAAAAGTTTATGGGAAGGATGCTATCGTAAGTTGATTGATGGGGAATAGGGGACAAAAAGTTTAAAGTGCCTAAAGTGCGCTAAAGTGCCTAAAGTTGTTCGCCTTCGCCTGGCATTTTAATGTTTCAAATTCTCGGAGATTCGCGACCCCACTTTCTTTGGGGCAGGAATTCGTGGTTGCAGAAGGGTCCGAGGTAGAGGGAATCAATCAGTGTAAATCTGTGCAATCCGTGGACTAAAAAGGGTCCCAGGCAGGGGAAAAGCATGGGGTTTTACTCAAAAAAGTGACCACTTTAAATGAAAGTCTATCACTTTTCAAAACAAGCTTTATATATTGTTTTGAGGGGAAGGAATAGTTTCAACGGAGTATCGGGAAGAGGAATAAACCCGAACCGCTTATAATATTCGCTGACGTTTTCATCTTTAGCATCTACAAAAAAACCGACAAATCCTAAATTCTTTGATACGGCCACCACTTTCTCCATCGCATTCATTATCATATGACTTCCTAAACCCTGATATTGTGATCTTTTGTCAACTGCAAGTCGATCGAGCTTAGTTACCGGAACATTCCGGGGATATTTCTTCGCGAATTCTTCCGGTAAGATCTCCGACTTCACCTCACAGGAAGCCAATGTAAAAAAACCTAATATTTCAGTAGGTTTTGAGTCGTCAACAAGCACAAAGGTCCTCGATATACCTTTCTCAAGATGCTGTCGGGCGATCCTTTTCAGGTAGCGATTTAATTCCACTACCCCGCAGTCGAATCTCGCCCTATCGTGGTTTCGATTTAAAGCCTCTATTCTCCGCATCTGGAAACTCTTTCCTGTATGCTTTCATCGCAGCCAATAACTTTGGAGAAGGGTCCGGGGGATTAACAACCGCTTCAAAAAATGTTTGAGCGTCTTTCAATGTTAAATTGATAACGCGCTCATGTTCAATAACCGCTTGTGCCTTCTCAAAAGCTGAATGAACTAAGAACTGGTTCAAGGTAGCCCCTGTGATCCCCGCGGCTTTTTGGATCGTCTCCTTTACAGAAGGTCGCACACGGGCGGAAATACGCTCTATTTGTATAGCCATCTTTATCACCTATATATTTTTAAATATCTCTTCATTTTTATTTCCATGACTAATATATCATTATGGCGCCAAAATGGTAACAATAAATTGTATTATGACGCCATAATAGCGTCATACAATTCGCGTAGATTCGCGAGCCCCGCAAAATGACCTTCGGTCATCGCGGGGTAAAATTAGCGGTTTAAAAAAATGGGCTGAGGGGAGAAAAAGGCAAACATAGAACCAGCCGTCGCTAAAGCTATGGCGGGCAGGCTGTCGAACTTCGAACGAATTCGCGTAATTCGTGGAATTCGTAGTTCATTAAGGGGGCTGAGGCGAGGGAACAATTAGTGAAAATTAGTGGAATTAGTGGACAGTAAAGGGGCCGAGGTAGGGGGGCACAATTAAAATAATTAGTGGACTGCAAAGTAGCCGAGGCAGGGGCCAAAAATAGTAGTTTAGTGGACGGAACAGGAGATGCAGGGATCGTAGGCCCGGACCAGCATCTCACTTAAGAGCGTGATCTCCTGATCGTTCTTTCCCCTCTCCAGCGCCCAGTTCGTCAGAGCGGCCAGGTCGAAATGAATATTGGCGTTGTTCTGGGTGGTGGGGATAATACAGTTCGCCCCGGTGACATGTCCGGTATCATCTATCGTGTAGTCATGATAGAGAATCCCCCGTGGCGCTTCCACCGCGCCCACACCGCTACCGGCCTTAACCTCGACTTTTGACCTGATATCATCAAGTTTAAGTTCCTGGTCCAGAAGCTGGTCGATGACATCGATGCAATCGAGCATCGCATTAAGGGATTCCACCACCTGGGCGACATTATTCATGAAAGGATTGCAGTTAACGGGCTGGAGATTCATCGCTTCGGCAGCGTCTTTCGCTTCCTTATGCAAAAACTTATAATTATTATTAAACCGGGCCAGAGCGCCCACCGCCATCGACTCCCGGCTCAGGCGGGCAAACTTGGAGGTGGTAAAATCCTCCTTATACTCATTGGTCATGGCCAGGTAATCATCTTCATGCTTCACCACTCCGTCGGTTGATATCATATCACCGCCGATATAGGGATAATCATCCTCTCCCTTTAGAGATACATACTCGGTCTCACGGACGAAGTCGGGGATATCAAGCGTCTTGAAGAGTTCGACCGTAGCCCACATATCGGGCAGCGTCTCCTCGATTCTCTTCTTCATCGCGACCAGTTCCTCTTTCTCTGGCGCCTTACTCATACCTCCCACGACCAGGGAGACCGGGTGAATCGTCCTGCCGGCGATCTGATCGCAGATATCATTGGCCAGTCCTTTCAGCCTTGCCGCGATCTTTATCACTTCGGGATGAGTCTTGATCAGAGGGATAACACTCGGGACCCCTAAAAAATCCGGGGCGGCCAGGAAGAAGATATGGAGGATATGGCTCTGGAGAGTCTCCGCGTGCTTGGCCAACAGTCGGAGCATACGCGCGGCCGGAGGAATCTTCACATCCATCGCCCTTTCCACCGCCCGAAGACTGGCCAGGGTATGAGTTATCGAACAGATACCGCAGATCCGGGAGGATAAGGTAGGCGCCAGATCATAAGGCTGACCCCGCAGCATGGCCTCGAAGAACCGGGGTGTCTCCACCACGGCCCATTGTGCTTCCACCAGCTTTCCGTCTTTAATCTTGATGTGAATATCACCGTGACCCTCCACGCGGCAGACATGGTGCACATCTATCTTCATGTCAACTTTCATCCATCACCATCCCGGGTAAAGCGTTATAGAAATTTATCCGTTCTATAGCCTCTTTCATGGTAAAGCCGTGTTCTTCCAGGATCTCCCGGAACGACTCATAATTAGCATCCTCCGCCGGTCCCCGGCAGCCCAGACATCCCACCCCTCCAGTCGGACAGACCGCGTCACAGCCAGCCCGGGTAATCGGACCCAGGCAGATCATGCCGAGGTCGAAAACACAGGTATTCATATTGCGGCGGCATTCCACGCAGACCGGATACTTGGGGAGATTAATATCCGCTTCAGTGACTATGTCGACGACTATCTTCTCCACCTCCGCCTTGGAGACAGGACAACCGGGGATCTCCAGATCAACTTTCACCACATCCGAGAGCGGCCGTACCTTGCTGGTCTCTACCTTGTCTTTGCCATAGGCTATCTCCACCACTTCCTCAATCTTAAACTGATTCTTAAGATTATTGACCCCGCCATAGCAGGCACAGGTTCCTAAGGCCACCAGGACCTTGGCCTGGGCCCGGATCTTTTTCAGACGATCAATTTCATCGTCACGGCTGATCGATCCCTCCACCAGGGCAATATCATAATCCTGGCCTCTCTCCGAAGATATCTCCCGGAAAGTAACCACATCCAGCAGGGCGAGAAAATCCACCAGGGTATCTTCCTTGTTGGCCAGCGCCAGCGCGCACCCCTCGCAACAGGTAAAATTAAAGACCCCTATTTTTATTTTTTGCGGATCTATACCGAGATATTTCAAAATACTCTCCTGAAATTAATTTGTGCCTGAATTTCTGTTTTGAAATTTAAAAAAATAAAAAATTAGCTATTGTCTTTCTCCGGTCTTCAACGATCTTTAACGTTCTTTTTCTTCAACGTTCTTATTTTTTAACGTTAGCGCCAAAGGCGCTAGATCGCTTCCTTTAAGTTCATAACCGACCAGTAATCAAAGACTGGTCCATCGACACAGGTAAAGGTGGAACCAACCATACAACGGCAGCACTTTCCCATCCCGCAGTGCATCCTCCTCTCCAGGGAAACAAACATCCGGTTCATGGGAAGTCCAATCGAATCGAGATAGTTACAGACAAATTTAAACATAATCGGCGGGCCGCAGACGATCGCATAAGTATTATCGGGGAGAATAGTCATTTCCTTAAAGAGCTCGGTGATCAATCCGGTCCGACCGGTCCAGTTTTCATCGCCCTTATCTACTATGGTTAAAAATTCAATATGGTTTACCTTCTCCCATTCGGCATACTCGTAAGTAAAGAGCATTGATGGGGGGTCTTTGGTCCCGTAGAGGAGCGAGACATTTTCATACTCATCCCGATGTTCCGCGATCCAGTACAATGGCGCCCGGAGCGGTGCCAGTCCAAGCCCCCCCGCGATCAGGAGAATATTATGACCGACCATCTCTTCCATCGGGAATGAAGTTCCAAAGGGGCCGCGTATTCCGACTCTGGCGCCGGTTTTAACCTTATGAAGGATATCGGTTACCCGCCCGGACTTTCTGATACATAAAGCGATATACTCCTTGTTGTTGCTGGAACTGGAGATAGAGATGGGGACCTCGCCGAACCCGGGCACCTCCAACATAAGAAACTGACCGGGACGAAAATTGAAGATTTCTCTCTCGCCAGGGTCCAGGATTTTAAGATGAAAGAGTTTCTCCATGGGAGTCAGCTCGATAATATTGATTATCTCGCTTTTATAAGTCTTATCAGTCCGCATTGTTTCACACTTCAAATTAAACTGGGGCGACATGGACATAAACGGCTTGAGGTTGATATCTTCTCTGGGGAGCTTATACTTCATCGGTATTCTCCATTAGCAGGTCGTCAATAACATCTTTGGGATTGATCCCCGCCAGGCAGTTCCGGCCGCAACGGTTGCACCCCACACAGATCTGTTCATCGGCATTCTCGGCAAAACCGTGATAGTGGTGATAATATCGATATTTTAATCGGGCCGCTTTGCTGGGGCGGAAGTTATGCCCCCCCGCGACTTCAGCAAAATCCACCACCGTGCAGGAATACTGGAACCTCTCTTTTCTCGAACTCTTCAGGCTGACATCAATGGACTCTTCAATCCCGTAACAGTAGCAGGTTGGGCAGACCATGGCGCAGGTCCCGCAGTTTAGACACTTATCACCCCACTTCTCCCAGATCGGCGAGTCGAACTCTATATCCAGAAGATTGGGGAGGCTGGAAGTATCTACCGTGGTCTTAAAACTATTCTTTATCAAATTCCGTCGCTCAAGCCATTTCTTATCATCTTCTTCGGTGGGATCGGTGGTCTTGACATTCTTGAGAAAATTAAAAGCCTTGGAGGAGTTGATAGAGAGATAATACCGATCCCCGAGATCGGTGCAGAAGAGATTAAATCCCTGCCGAACCACCAGCTCGCCCATAGACAAACAGAAACAATCATCGAGCGGCAGATGATCCATCCCGATCAGGAAGGTGTTATTCCGCCGCGCGATATAATAGGGGGAGGGAAATGACCCATTGATAAAGATATCATCCAGTTTGCAGAGGGCATTGATATCACAAGCCCGGGCCCCGACGATCACACGGGGATTTACCCGGTACTCTATCTCCTGCTCCCAGTTGTCATCGGAAAAGTGGTAGCGGGAGAGGGTCTCGCGAAAAGGCAGGAAGAAGTTCTTTAACGACGAGTAGGAGAGAGTGTAATCAAGGTCCATCTCATCAAACGAATGGACCTCCTTAAACTGGTATATTGCTTTCCCATCCTTAGCCGTATTCACCTGCCGCGGGCCAAAGGTCTCATTAGAGTCTATCAGGCCGTTGACAAACTTCTTGAATTCTTTCTTGCTAATTACTTTATATATCATATAAATTAGCTCCCTTTGGTCGCTAATTTAGCTCTAAAAAACGACCATCATGAATCTATATGGGCAATGCCTATAAAACTATTCACAATTTTATTTGCAGCTTTTCTCGGCCTCCCGGAAGAAGTAACCCATGAGGCAAAGAAAAAACAGTATCACGATCCCCCTGAAATCCCAAATAAAAAAAGCCATCATATATATTCAAAGTGAAGATCACGGAAATTTCTACTAAGAGCGCGCTGATCAAGTCAAGGATCCCCGGGGTCGGGTTTGTGATCAACCCCTATCTCGGGTGCGGCCACGGCTGCCGGTACTGCTACGCGACCTTCATGCGGCAATACTCCCATTTCAACCGGGAGAGCCGGTGGGGAGAGTTCGTGGAGGTGAAGGTCAACATCGCGAAAGTTCTGGAGACGGAACTGGCCCGGAAGAGAAAGATCGGTACCGCGCTCCTCTCCAGTGTCTGCGATCCCTACCAACCGGTGGAGAACGAATATAAACTGACCCGAGAGTGCCTGAAACTCCTCCGAAGCTACGGCTGGGGAATCCGGATCCTGACCCGGTCTCCGCTGGTGCTCAGGGATATCGATATCCTCACTTACTCCCTCGACGCTCTGGTCGGCCTCTCCATCCCGACCGATAATGATCTGGTGCGGAAAATCCTGGAACCGGACTCTCCCCCGATCGAAACCCGGATCGAGACACTGAAGCAGCTCAAAGCGAAAGGTATCCGGACCTGGGCCTTCATCGCCCCCGCCCTGCCGATGGATCCCCAACGGCTTCACCGGCTGATCTCCCCCCACGTTGAGTACGTCATGATCGACTCACTCAACTACCGGAACCAGGTGAAACATATCTTCCGCGAAGAGGGCTGGGAGTACGCCCTCACACCGGAATACGCCAGGGAGACCAGAGAAATACTTCAAAGGCTATTTGGAAAATAAGCTGGTAGGGAAGTGATCGCGGGTAGTGATCAGTAGACAGTAATCAGTAACCCAAAATTAAATTGCCGCGGTCACCGACCGCAGCTACAGTTTCGCCTGATTTCGCCACGCGCTGTAGCCGAGGTCGCTGACCTTGGCAATTCCTCCCGGCAACCCCGAATCAAACGCACCACCACAATCGCTCCCTTGAAAACCTGCCCTTAAAATACAGTAGCCATATCTGAACGATCGTTCAGACATGGCTACTGATGATGAATTTTGGGAATAAGATGGGGAATAGTAGCTGGTCTGCTATTCCCCATCCCCTATTCCTCACTATAAGATTTTATCACCCGGCCCGAGATCAGAAGATCCTCCAAAATAAGTCCTGGTAATCCCCCGAATCGCCCATTGCAAAACCAGTAATCAGTAACCAGTAATCGGTAAATAGTAAAGGAACCCGCCTATCGTGTTACAGGTATGTCGTTTGATGCTCCAAAATATATCCGGGTAACTCCCCTGATTGCCCAGAGGCCCGAAGATGACCGGAATATCCCGATATCATCTGTCCCGTCACCGGAATATTCTCCCGGAATGGGCCAATCCACGCTGCTTCCATAGTAAGCCCGGGTCACGTCAACCAATGCCCATAAGCCCGAGCTTGGTCGGAAGATCCCCGGCCGCCAGGCCCCATCCCCATTGTAATCTCCAGGGACCGGGTCATCGGTCGATGTTCCGAAATATATCCGGGTTACATCCTTAACCGCCCAGAGACCGGAATCCGGCCGGTAGATGGCGATCGAGGCATTCCCCATTCCGCTGTAGTAACCCGGAATATGCTCATCCTGGATTCCTCCGAAATAGGTCCGGGTAACCCCCCGTGCAGCCCAGAGCCCGAAAGCAGGCCGGAAGACGGCCGGTTCCGATGTCCCGTCCCCGTCATAATCGGCCGGAATCGGTTCGTCATCCGCGCCGCCGAAATATATCCGGCTCACCCCCCACAGCGCCCAAAGGCCCGATGAAGGCCGAAAGATTCCGACATCAGTCGTCCCGTCACCATCATAATCGCCGGGACAGGCTTCATCGTCGAGACCGCCAAAATAGACCCGGGTTATCCCCCGGATCGCCCATAACCCCGAACTCTCTCGGAAGATCGCGATATCCGAGGTCCCGTCACCGTTATAATCATAAATCCACGGAGGAGTCTCCGTGAAGGTTAACCGGCTCACGAAAACGTCACAATATCCACCTCCGTATCCCGCCTGATACGGGTTTTCCGTGGGGAAATCACTAGAAGAGGTATATCCGGAGAGATAGGTTGATCCATCCATTCCCACCCTGATTCCAGTCCCTATGTCACAGTCTGCTCCCCCGAGGTAGGTGGAGTAGGCAACAGCCGAACCGGTGGAGGTGAGAGCAGTCACGAAGGCGTCATAAAATCCACCGAACCCCGCCTGGTAGGGGTTTGCAGTAGGGAAGTCGGAAGAACCGGTATACCCGGTAACATAGGCGGAACCGTCCGTCCCCAGACTGATTCCATTCCCTTCCTCACCGTCTAGACCTCCAAGGTAGGTGGAATAGTAAAGGGCCGAACCGGTGGAGGTGAGAGCAGTCACGAAGGCGTCATAATCTCCACCGTACCCAGCCTGGTAGGGGTTTACCGTAGGGAAGTCGGAAGAAGCGGTATACCCTATAACATAGGCAGAACCGTCCGTCTCCAGGCTGATTCCAAACCCCTGGTCATCGTCACTCCCACCAAGATAGGTGGAATAAAAAAGGGCCGAGCCGGTGGAGGTAAGAGCAGTCACGAAGGCGTCATAATCCCCACCACCGTAGTCTGCCTGGTATGGATTTTCCGTGGGGAAGTTGAATGAGTTGGTAAACCCCGTGACATAAGCTGTGGAGTCCGACCCCAGGCTGATTTCAAACCCATAATCATCGCTGGTTCCCCCGAGATAGGTGGAATAAAAAAGGGCCGAACCGGTGGAGGTGAGAGCGCTCACGAATGCGGCATGATCCCCACCGCCGGAGTCTGCCTGATATGGGTGTTCCGTGGGGAAGTCAATAGAAGCGGTATACCCGGTGACATAAGCTACGCCGGACGATCCCAGGCTGATTCCATGCCCTTGGTCACTGCCGCTCCCACCGAGGTAGGTGGAATAGTCAAGGGCCGAACCGGTGGAGGATAAAACGCTCACGAAGAGATCCATACTTGCGGCCTTCCCAGCCTGGTATGGGTTTTCCGTAGGAAAGTCGTCAGATTCTGTATCCCCAGCGATATAAACCCTCCCATCCGTCCCCACGCAGATCCCACACCCATAATCCGAGCTACTTCCCCCGAGGTAGGTGGAATAGTCAAGGGATGATCCGGTGGAGGATAAAACACTCACGAAGACATCACTGCCTGCGCCCCTCCCTGCCTGGTACGGATTTTCCGTGGGGAAGTCGGTAGAGTCGGTCTCCCCGGCGATATAAACCCTCCCATCGGTCCCCACGCAGATCCCACACCCATAATCCTGATAACTTCCCCCGAGGTAGGTGGAGTAATCGAGATTCAGAGTCTGCCCGGGAACCATAGCTGGGGTGATCCCGACTGTAAAAACCAGCGCCATGATTAATATGCACTTCTTCATCTCATCCTCCTTTTTTCAAAATGATTAAGAACCATCCAGACTGGTCTCTCTGATTTTTAGACCGGAATGAATATCTTCGGAAGACCCAGCTATACGAACAGATAAACGAACTTAAGAGGCTGGTCATCCAAAACGCTATCGATAAACACCACGGGGTTAAAAGTCTCGCCGCCGAGGAGTTGGGCCTGCAGCTCTCCTATCTCTCCTGGCTGTTGAAGAACCTGGGGATGAGATAGAGGTTAGGGAATGGAGAATAGGGAATGGGGAATGGCGGCTATTCCCCATTCCCCATTCTCCATTCCCCACTCATTCTATTCAAGGCGCTGATCACGGCTTTGATCGAGGCCAAACTGATATTGGTATCAACTCCCACCCCAAAGTGCTCCTCCCCCTTCTCATCAGCCAGGGAGATGTAAGCCGCAGCCGCCGAACCTGAACCCCGGTGGTTTATATCATGTTCGGTGTAAGTGGAGATGGTAAACTCCCCGCCGGCTGCTTTCTTTATCCCTTGGACAAAGGCATCGATGGGGCCGTTGCCCTTCGCGGTATAAGTCAGAATCTCGCCCCGGTAGCTGACCTCAGCCCGCACCTCGGTTGTTCCGCCTTCATCCCCTTCGAACCGGCATTTTATCAACTGGTAAGGTGAGGTCCGGTTAAGATATTCTTCCCCGAATGATTGTCGGATATCTTCCGGAGACAGCTCTTTCCCGGTCCGGTCGGTCATGGCCTGAATAACCCGGCTGAACTCGGCCTGCATTGCCCGGGGGAGATTGAATCCGAACTCTTCCGCCATAATATATCCCACCCCGCCCTTGCCGGACTGACTGTTGATCCGGATTATCCGCTCATAGCTCCGGCCCACGTCTTCAGGGTCGATTGGAAGGTAGGGCACTGCCCAGAGTTCCTCCCGGCCGGCCCTCCGGGCCTTCATCCCTTTATTGATCGCGTCCTGGTGAGATCCGGAAAAGGCGGTATAGACCAACTCTCCCGCGTAGGGATGGCGGGGATGGACCTCCATCCGGGTACATTCACCGTAGATCTCTCTGACCCGGTCGATATTGGAAAAGTCCAGCCCCGGATCAATCCCCTGGGAGAAGATATTGAGGGCCATGGTGACTATATCCAGGTTGCCGGTCCGCTCGCCGTTGCCGAAGAGGGTTCCCTCCACCCGGTCCGCGCCGGCCATCAGGGCCAGTTCCGCCGCGGCCACCGCAGTTCCCCGGTCATTATGGGTATGGAGGCTGATACTCACATTATCCCGCCCCTTGATGTTCCGACAGAACCATTCTATCTGATCGGCATAGATATTGGGGGTGGCCATCTCAACCGTAGCCGGGAGGTTGAGTATGATCGGAGCATCCGGGGTCGGCTGCCAGACATCCATCACCGCGTGACAGACCTCCAGAGCATAATCCAGTTCAGTACCGGTAAAGCTCTCCGGCGTGTACTCGAAACGGAACCCGGGATTCCCGGTTTCATCTCTCAGCCGTTTCACCAATTCCGCTCCGGATACCGCGATAGCCTTGATCTCATCCTTGCTCTTGCTGAAGACAACCTCCCGCTGCAGAGTTGAGGTTGAGTTATAGAGATGAACAATCGCCTGCTTCGCTCCAGCCAGAGAGTCGAAGGTCTTCCTGATCAGATGTTCCCTGGCCTGGGTCAGGACCTGGACCGTCACATCATCGGGGATCCGGTTCTCCTCAATCAGCAGGCGGAGAAATCGGAACTCGACTTCGGATGCGGAAGGAAACCCGACCTCGATCTCCTTGAAACCGACTCCAACCAGCAGTTCGAAGAACCGTAGTTTCTCTTCCAGGCTCATCGGGATACTCAAAGCCTGGTTGCCATCCCGGAGATCAACGCTGCACCAGACCGGGGCAGATTCAATCACCCGCCCCGGCCAGGTCCGATCGGGAAGGTCTATCTTCGGATAAGGCCTATATTTTTTCACCTTCATAAGTTATCGCCTTCGGCGCTAACTTACTGGAAGTACACAGAAATCAACGTCGTTGGTTAATTTATTACTCTATGTTTACAAGTAAAGATACCGCAATGATCGTTATATATCAATATTAGATTATATAAACAAAGATTCATCTGATATTTCAAGAAATCTTTGTGTCCTTCGTGGTGAAAATCAACTCAGCGAATTAAGGTAGCCTTCAATATCTTCTGCTCGGTCCGGGGGAGATTACCTGGACCGGTCGGGGTCTTCTCGATCTTCTCCACTATATCATAGCCTTTGACCACCTCTCCAAAGATCGTATGATGATTGTTCAGCCAGGGGGTGGGGGCAACGGTGATGAAGAACTGCGACCCATTGGTATTCGGTCCGGAATTGGCCATGGCCAGAAGGCCCGGCTTATCAAACTTCAGACCGGATCTAAACTCATCCTGAAACGGCCTTCCCCAGAGAGACTCCCCTCCCCGCCCGGTACCGGTTGGATCGCCGCCCTGGATCATGAATCCCGGGATTACCCGATGAAAGATAATTCCATCGTAATATCCCTTCTTAACCAGGCCGATAAAATTCTCAACCGCCATCTGGGCTTTGGCCGGATAGAGGCGGATCTCAATATTACCCTGGGTGGTCTCCAGGAGAACCCCGGTAACCGGTTTCTTGGTTTTCATCGCGACGGGGTCCGCCGGTTGGGCGGCGGTCGTAAGCGCATCATCCACCGCGTTCTGGATCAATTCATAGCTTACAGTCGCTCCGGTTACTTCATCAACCTCAGTTGACTGATTTTTAATAATTGCATCCCTCATCATAGTTTCGACCTTCTCCGTATCCCAGTCCGGTATCTCCTGGTATATAATATCCGTTATTTTGCCTTCCACAATCTTCACCTTCAGCCGAACTTTACCATAAATGCTCTCCGGAGAGACTCCCGGATAAGCCCCATCCCGGTACATCGCCGCCAAGGCCGGAGCGCTAGTTGCTATCAACATCAGTGATACCGTAAATATTATTGTACAAAATCTCCCCAATCTCATCTCTCCTCCTGTTTATATAGACCTAATTCGACAAATGTATCCCAGTTGCTCTATATAAGATTTTAAAATACCTCTTCAAGTATGCTCTGTCTATAGGACTTCAAAAAAACGCACCAGCACCTTCCGTTCCTGATCGATCTCCTGATGGACCGGCCGGAAGTACCGGAAGGTATCCGGTTCATAGATCATCCGGTAGAGAAGCGTCTTTCTCATCCGGGAGAATCGGCGGATATGATCCGGGCGAGGACCTATAATAGTATTTCCCCTCATGGTGAAGGTATCATTTTTTTCATTTACCCCTGTAATGCCGAAATACCGGCTGGTGACATGAAGATACTTTACCCCGCGCCGGCGCAGTTCCCGGGCGGAATCCTTCTCTTCCATCCAGTAAGTCCGGGAGAGATCAAAGTCAATCTTCTCCGGAGTTGTAACGGGAATAAGCCCGGTAGTTGAACCGAGGAAATACCCCTGGTTCCAGGCCGCGAATATCTTCTCTCCCGGTCGCGAATGATTATTCATCCATTGGTAAGCTTCATACTCCACCTGATCGCTGCTGGTATTAGCGGCCAGTAGCACCCAGTATCCCTGGAGAATAATAACAGATACCAGGATGAACCCGGTGATCCATATTCTCCTCCTACTAAATAGACCGGCCCAGAGAATGATTGCCGCGACGAAACCGGCAAATAGCCAGCCGCACCTCAGGTACATCCCCGGCATCTGAAAATCAGGGGAGGTGAACGACTTGACAACCGACCCCCACAATAGCGTTAAACCATATGGTATTCCGAAATATATACCCCGGGCCAGGTCGGGGGATATCAAATCAACGGCGATATAAATCAAAACAGAGACAATGGTAACCATACCGGCACTTTTATTCCAGTTCGAGAGCGCTTGCGCGGCTAAGACCACCACGGCCAGATCGAGCAGGCGCGCGCCCCGATTCACCACCAGGGCCAGGGCCAGGCTGAAGATGAAGAGACTGAAAGCAAGGAAATCCCTTTTCTTGAATACCGTCCAGAGGCCCCAGGGGAGAAAGAAGATAAAGAGAGTGTACCGGTTCCAGAATGCGTCCCGGGGAAGCGGCTGGAGATCCCCGACCTGAATTCTTACCTGAGCCATCAGGTCGATACCCCGGAATTTTAAGGCCAGCGGGGCTATCCATTCCAGAAGGTTGGGCTTTATCAGCAGGTAGAAGCCATAATTAAGTGCTATAAGACATATTAAAAAAATAGCGGATGCCCACCAGGAAGGAATGGCGCCGATAATTCGACGAAAGATTTTCCAGAGGACATAAAGAAAGATGATCCCCAGCGCGGCTGCCATCAGGGGGCCTATCTTTATCCCCAGAAAGAGGCAGGCCGCGGCGAGAATCCCCGCCCGTAGGCGTCTTCCCCGACCATCTATCGCCAAACCCACCGCCCAGAAGAATAGTACTACCAGAGGAACCTGGACCAGGTCATGAGAAAAATTTACCAGCGAGAGGGTGATCGGGGCGGGTAGAAGCGCGAAGACAACCCCTCCCCACCAACCAGCCTCCCGTCCACAACGGCTATCGAGCCAGTAGAAGATCAGAACCGCGGTCAAGGCAGAGATCAGAGCCGCCTCAAAGACCACTACCTGATAGAGGACCGGACCGGTGATCAGCAATCCCGGGATCCGGAGGAGAAAGAAGGTAGGATCAAGGAACGAGAGGGCATAGACTCCCCGGGCAACACCATAGTAGAACCAAACCTCAATCAGGTGGGATGAGAACCAGCCAGACCGCAGGAAGAAGATAAGATCAAGAGTAACCCGAAGCAGAAAGGCACCGAGAAAAATATAGAGAGCAAGCCGCCCCTTGTGCTGGTTATAAAAGTCGGACATAAAATTTGGGATAAAATAGTTAGACCTTACTTAAAAAGCATTTCTACCACGAAGATCACGAAGTTCACGAAGAAAGAATAAAAAAACAGAAATCTTTTTTTAAGGCTTCTCTAATGTTTTCCTTCGTGTCCTTCGTGATCTTCGTGGTGAATACAAATTGCTTTTAGGGGATAATTATAAGGTTGCAGAGATTAACTATCCCGCTCCCCCCTCCCGGAATAGATCCAGAAACCGGTCCTCATAAAGATGATAGACTCCCCACTTATCCAGCTCTTCCTTGAGCATACCGGCCTGGAGAGGATCAATCCGTACCTGCCGGAATAGATCTTCGATCCGTTTTCGGGCCGGCTCGGGTAAGGGCTTACTCTCTCCCTCATCCTCATCTTTGTCCTCCTCATCATCACCCATAAATCCACCCAACCCCAGTATCCCCTCGTCTGGATGGATAAATGTCTCCATTGTCTCCTGAGCTCTCTTCCCGATCCTGGTAATTTCTCGGTCGAAATTCTTAATATCGTCTTCGATAGGAAGGGTATCGATCCTAATAGACAGAAGTATTTCCAGGAGGTGCAGAATGACCAGAGATGCGCGAGGGTTTTCCAGATTAACGGTATAATAGGGGATCTCCCCCAACAGGCAGATCCCCGGGATCTTCGCGGGCACCTCTATCCCCAGCAAGAGACCGTTTAACCCGCTGATATGCCCCATCTCCAGCAGTTCCACGCCATGCTCGATAAGGTAATCTTTCAGAACCATGGTATTGGAGACTGCCCAGATCCGGGGTTTATCCTTATGCTGGATCGCGGCCGGAGCGGCGGCAAATGTCCAGGTCCGAAAGACTCCCATCTTCACCGCCAGGCTGATAACTTCCCGGGCCATCTGTATCTGAAGCGCCGGGGCGGGCTGGGCATCACCCACAAATAAAATCAGGTCACTCCCGGAATAGGGATTCTTCCAGAAATAGAAGTTACTCGACGGCAATGGAGGAATACTTGCCAGAGACTTATCCACGACCACACTGGTGGGAGAAAAATAATTATCGGGATTAATGAACGCGAAGCGCTCAGCCTCCAGAGTATCCACCAGATATGAGACTGTCTTGGACGCGACATAACCCATCCCCGGCCACGCTACCAGAAGCTGGGGATGATTGAGGCGAGGCTGTTTGAGGTATGTAATCATTAAAATTTTTCCTCTGGAAAAATTTTATCTATAAATCCACTGTTATATCTATTGGGAACCGGCGGAATAATTATAATAGCCGGATCAGGAAAAGGAAATTTGAAAATCTCACCTGGAACAACGAAGTGATCCACCACGAAGGTCACGAAGAACACGAAGAAAAACACTAAAGAAGCTTCAGTAAATATTTCTATTTTCTAAAATTCCTTCGTGAACTTTCTCCGCCCCGTAGGACAACCGTACGGGGGTGTCCTTCGTGGTAAAAAGGCTTTTCAAGTAAGTTATAGATAACGCTGAATTCCCGGACGGAGCAAACTATACACCGGCCTGGAGTTTCTTCAGCTGACGCTCGTAATCACGGGCCGCGCCGGCTTGGCCGGCGGCTTTGCTGACCCGGATCAGGAGCTGCATCGCTTTAATCTTATCCTGGATGAACCTGCCGGCATTCGCGGACGAGGCCGCACGGGCCAACTGAACAGCGCTGGTGGTCATTCCCCGCCGGAACTGAGCTTCAGCCAGGCTGATTAATGTCAGAATATTGCCCGGAAAAGCGATCAGGAGCTGCTCCAGCACTTCTTTCGCCTCGGCCAGCTTCTTCTCTTTCTCAAACTCACGGGCTAATGATATGAAGGCATTGAAGGCGTCCGAATTTGCCAGCAGCGACGCCTCAATTCGTGAATGAACCTCAGCTTTGAATTCATCCCCCAGAGCCTTATAACCTTCCCCCAGAATCGCGTGTCCGTGAACCAGCTCCATCGGATAATAGTCCGGTGTCTCGGTTAAACCTTCAGCTGCCAGTTCCACGGCTTTTTTAGGGTTGCCTTTCTTGAGATAATACTCACCCAGGGCCAGTTTGGAACGTGAATCCCATGGCTCACCTTTCTTCTTCTGAATCCGGACGATCGTGTCAACCCACTTCTTGGCTTCACCAAGCTTCCTCTGGCGGAGGGCCAGTTCGGCCAGCTCGATATGGGCCTGGTATGATTCACGGTCCTGCTCCAGAATTTTGTTAAACCAGTTCTTCGCGATTCCGAAGTTGCCAAGATCAAGATTGGCCAATCCGATTAATTTTAACGTATCGAGGTCATTGCGATCGTATCGAAGGGCCTGCTTAAGATACTTGATCCCCTCCTGTTTCTGTCCATCCTTCATGCAGAGGCGACCCAACTTCTTCAGTAGGCGGGAATCCGCGCCGGAATATTTGATGGCCTGCTTCATATTGATGATGCCCCTCTTATGGGCACCCATGAGAAAGTAAAGATCGTAGAGAGGGATAAAGGTCCGTTCCTTGAATGGGGAACGGGCTGAAATACTCTTGAAGACCAAGACCGCGCCCTCCAGATCACCTTTTTTCTTCAGAATCCGGGCCAGACGGAGATAAGCCGACCAACTCTCTCCCTCTTTTATCAATTGCCGGTAGATATTCATTGCCCGGGCCGGACTTCCCATATCCTCGAATAGAGTGGCCAGCTGTTCCCTGGTCAACCGGTCTTTCGGGAAAAGAGAGAGCGCCAGACGGAGAACCTTCACCGCCACCGCTTGATCATCTTCCTTGGCCAGAAGCCGGGCCAGGTGCTTATATCCTTCCAGACGCGAGGGCTGGAGTATAATTCTCTCATAGACCTCTTTCTCTTTGGGTGTGGTTAATTTCAGCTTTAAATCTTTAATTGACTTCATAATATTATTCTCCTGGTTTGCTTAATTAAGCAAAGATTACTATTATAATGCGGATACTACAATAGTTATATGATTTTTTAGCAGCGCTACGCTGGTATTCAGAACATCATTCTTTAGATCCGTCGGATCCGACCGATCCGTCGGATCTGAAGAATGTGAATCGGACCGATAATTTATATTCACCAATCTAAAGCGGAATAAGCCTGTTAATACTTATAAACACTCCCGCCGATAAATTCACGGATCAGCGAAGTGGGAGATATAACCGAATCATCTTCCAGTTCGTCAATCTCTTCCAGGTAACTGAGGCACCTCAATGCTCTCCGATAGGCATCCTCTCTCCCGGTCTGCTCGGCATAATTCTCCACAGCTTCTTTCAGAGGCTCATAGAGATACTTCTTATAGACCGGCAATTCGTAGGGGAGATACCCATTGACAACCGCTTCCGCTTCTCCGATGAAAGGTACGATATACTCCTTCTCGGATTCTCTGACATAATGCCAGTGGCCGAGCGTCTTCATGGGTGAATAGTTGCGGTGGAGATTGTCCCTAACCATCCTTCTCAGCAGGCGGAGATCGGTCCAGGGGATAAAGTTATAGTCTTTATCCTGCAGCTGGCAGATGGTCTCGATATATACCCGAAACTGACTATCTGACGGGATACCGGCAGTCATGGAACCATGAAAAGCGTGCAAACCTTCTATTACCAGAAGTTGCCCTTCGGCCAGCTTCATTTTTTCCCGCTTCGCCTTCCGTTTCCCCGTCTTAAAATCATAGACTGGAATCGAAGCTTCTTTCCCGGCCAGAAGATCTCGGAGATTCTGATTGATTGTCTTGATATCCAGAGCTTCGGGGGACTCAAAGTTATGATCGCCGTATTCATCCTGAGGCTGATCTTTCAGATTCCAGAAGTAATTATCCATGGGCAGGATTATCAGGTCTTCGCCCATAGTCCGGAGGGCCTCGCAGAGCTTTAGGGTGGTCGTAGTCTTTCCGGATGAACTGGGTCCGGCCACAATCACCAGGCGGATCTTATCGCGTCTCCCCAAAATCTCCCCCGCTATCTTCCAGATAGCGCTTTCATAGGCTCGGTCGGAATCCCGGATAACATCCTGGTATCCCCCGAAGGCCATCCGGCGATTAATACCGGCGATCGTGCCCACGTCCCGGTTACGGTTCCACCATCTGGCCCTGGTAACGATCTCCATCTCATATATCTCTTCCCATTGCAGCTTCTCCAGCGCGGGTATGGATGATTTTTTCGTAGTCTTCTTAATAGCCGGTTTCACGGATGTTTTCTTACTGGTCCTGGCACGGACAGCAGTCTTTTTAGTAGTTTTTTTTACTGTAGCCCTGGCAGTGGAGGACTTCCGGGCAGTTTTTTTTGTCTTAGCTGTTAATTTTTTCACAGTCTTCTTCTTCCCAGTCATAGTATTTACTCCTTTATTTTTTCAAGGGGGGGAGTTTACTCAGTGATATGGTAAAGTCAACTGAAATATCAGGTAAATTCAACCGTTTAAGACATTTCAGCCCTTCGGCCCTTGGAGCAGCCCACCAGTCAGACCAGTCCGACCGGTCAGACCCGTCCCACATTCCCGGCCTGCGCCAAGCGATAGCACTCAGAGATAATCGCGGCGTTATCCCGACTCTCGGCCAGGGAATAATCCGGCAACTCTCCATCCAGCACAGCTTTCTCCATAGCCTCGATCTCACAGAGGTAAGGATCAACCACCCGGGTAGGTATCAAGGTCTCGGTATCATCAGGAGCGATATGAATCAAACCGCTTGATTTACCATCGATATCCGGCTGCCAGGGATTAGGGAGACGGAGAATACCTCTCTCTCCCACCACCTCTGCCCGCGTTCCAAAAGGAAGCACAAAAGAACAATCCAGCTCCGCTATCACCCCCCCAGGGAAAAGTAGCTGACAGGCGGAAATAATGTCAACTCCAGTCGGGCCTTTTATCTGACGTCCATAGACTTCCACCGGCGGAGAACTGGCTATCGCCCGAGCAAAACTGATCGGATAACACCCTACATCCCGGAGAACCCCACCACCCAGCTTTTCGGACCACCGGATATTCCCGTTCCCAGCCGGAAGAGTGAAACAGAACTGCGCCCTGATCAGGCGGACCTTCCCGATAATATTATCATTAAGGAGTTCTTCTAGTCGGTGATACTGAGGGTGCATCCGGTAAGCCATCGCTTCCATCAGCACCACACCATTTTCACGAGCGGACGCGGTCATGCTATCGACTTCCTCCGGAGAGAGTCCCAACGGTTTTTCACAGAGAATATGTTTACCGGCCCGCGCCGACCGAATAACCCACTCACAATGCATACTGTTGGGAAGAGGGATATATACGGTGTTGATCTCCGGATCGGATAGAAGCTCATCATATGATGAGAATCTCCTGGATATTTCCCATCGGTCGGCAAATTTCCGGGTCCGCTCCGGATCCCGGCCGCCGACAGCGAGAAGTTCGGAACGGGAAGCCTCTTTAATCGGTGGAATAATCCGCCGATTAATCCGGGCAGTAGATATTATCCCCCATCTGAGTAAATTCTTCATGATTAATTCACCACGAAGGTCACGAAGTACACGAAGAATATTTGATAAAAAACAAGATTTAGCCCCTTCTTCAAAAAACCTTCGTAATCTTCGTGTCCTTCGTGGTTTAAATTAGCTTTTGTTGAATTCGATATTACTATTCAATTTCCCAGAACCGTACAGACCACGGTTCTCTCCGCCCGCGGACCGTCGAACTCACAGAAGAAAATTCCCTGCCAGATGGAGAGCCCCGGTCTGCCGTCTATAACCGGAATAGTTTCGGAGGGCCCGATTAAGCCGGCTTTGAGATGGGCATCTCCGTTCCCATCCTGCCGGTCATGGAGCCAGATCCCTCGGGGTGCTATTTTTTGCAGAAGGTTTACCATATCCAGGGGGACACTGGCATCCCAGTTCTCCTGGATCATAATAGCCGCGGTGGCGCCATGAGCATAGATAGAAAGCAAGCCCTCTTTAATTCCGCTATCCCCGACTATCGCCGTTACCTGGCCGGTAATATCCAGCAACTCTTCCCGATTAGCAGTAGTTAACGAGATTATTTTTCGGAACATGCGCTTAATTCCCATTCTATACCATATTCAAAAGGCATTCAAAATCTTACCTGAAACCACGATGTGATTCACCACGAAGGTCACGAAGTACACGAAGAATATTTGATAAAATCAATATCTCGCACATTTTTTAAAAACCTTCGTAATCTTCGTGTCCTTCGTGGTTTAAATTAATCATGTTTTAATGGGATATGGTCTTTCTACCACCGATTAAATCTTGCCCGTTCATCAAATGTCTTCTTCTCCGGACGAGGCCCGGGCCCAATCGGGATACCCACCGGCAATAATATCCGGACAACCTTTGAATCTGGAACTCCCAGCATCCGCCCGATCTTATCCGCCCGGCCATCCCGGCGGAGCCAGCCGTCCACCCAGACCGAACCATAACCCAGTGCTGTTATGGACAGCAGCATATTCTCCACTGCCGCCGCGCAATCCTCCACCTGAAAATTCATTCCTTCATAGACCGCCTCCGGTTCACGATCTATAATACAGGCAATCAGCGCCCGGGCCTGCTGGAGAGCTTTATTACCCGGATGCATCCCGCCTATCTCCTTCACCAACTCCGGATCATCCACAATCACAAATCCGGTAGTCTGGGCGTTCTTCCCCGAGGGAGCCATCAGCCCCGCCTCCACAATCCGTTTCAGGTCCTCCCGCGGGATCGGATCTCCCTGGAATGTACCCCGATAACTATACCTCTCTCTGATCGCTTGAAATAAGTCCATAATAACCCTCCTGAAAAAAAGTGCCTAAAGTTGTCGGCGACACCTCGCTATACCATCTTTTCGCCTGAGGCGCCTGAGTTAGTTTACCATTGTAAAATTCGCGTGAAATAATATTATCTAATAATATCACACTTTGCAATCCATCATCTGAACTGAAACCAATGAGATTACACCGGAAAAGCCAAGTCAAGGCCATAACTTTAGGCACTTAAGCGCACTTAAGGCACTTTTAACTTCTTTCTCCATGATAACCGAATTCACAGCAAGCGTATGGCAGATCATGCTGGACCTCTCGCCGGCTCTGCTCCTCGGTCTTCTGATCGCGGGAATCCTCCATGTCTTCCTCCCCCCCGGTCTGGTCTCCCGCCATCTGAGCCGGAGCAACTCCCGGAGCGTGCTCCGCTCGGTCCTGCTGGGGATCCCGATGCCGCTATGCTCCTGCGGGGTAATTCCCACCGCGATCGGGTTAAGGAATGACGGCGCCTCAAAAGGCGCGGCCACCGGTTTTCTGATCAGCACCCCTCAGACCGGAGTCGATTCCATCCTGGTCTCAGCCTCATTCCTGGGCTGGCCCTTCGCTATCTTCAAAGTCCTGGCGGCCTTTGTTACCGGCATGATCGGAGGAATTTTGGTCAATATAACCGAACCATCCGACAGTGAGAAAGCGATAAAGATAAAAGCCAAAAACAAATCGGAAGAATATCGTAATCCGATAGTCAGGATCTTCCGCTACGGCATCTTTGAGATCCTGGCCTCCACCGACATCTGGATTCTCCTGGGAATACTGGTCTCGGCTCTTATCACCATATTGATCCCTTCGGGATTTTTAGCCGGTCAGTCCTGGACCCAGGGTCTGGGAGGGATGCTGCTTGTCCTGGCGATCTCCCTCCCTCTCTATGTTTGCACCACCGGTTCGGTCCCGATCGCCGCGTCCCTGATAGCCGCTGGAATGCCGACCGGGACCGCGCTGGTCTTCCTGATGGCGGGACCGGCCACCAACATCGCCACCCTGGGGGCTGTCTATCGCTCATTCGGGGGGAGGGTGGTAGCAATCTACCTGGGAACGGTCGCGATAATGAGCATCATCTTCGGGCTTATCTTTAACCGTATCCTCAGCCCCGGAATTACCGGAGTTCATCATCACGGAGGAGAAGCCAGCCTCCCCCAACTGACCTGCGCGGTCATCATGTCAGCCTTACTAATCTTCCTCCTCGGGCGGAGATTATTAAAAAGGCAAGCTGCCACTAAATCCATCAGCCCGGATAATGCTCATACCATGACTATCCAGGTCCGGGGGATGACCTGCAATCACTGCGTCAATACGGTAAAGAACGCTCTGGAAGAAGTGGCTGGAGTGGAAGAAGCCACCCCCGATTTAACCACCGGCACCGTCCTGATCCATGGAGAGAATATCGACATCAAAGCCATCCTCCAAGTGGTCAAAGATTCAGGATACACCACCGATTAATCCCCAATACTTGATCAATTTCATATCCTTATCTAACATATTATACCCGGTAATTTTTGTTAGACAAGAGAATGGGGAATTTAAAAAAGGGGGGGCACTCATACCTGAGCCCCCCCTTCATCGGGATATAATGCCTGCAATCCCCGGTCACTCTCCCGCTAACTGCCCGCAGGCGGCCTTGATCTCCCGGCCGAAACGGTGACGGAGAGTTACGGTGATGCCGGCCTCTTCCAGGGCCTTTTGAAACTTCTCGATCCTGTTTCTGGGGGGAGACCGGTATTTTCCGGTGGGATTATAGGCGATCAGATTGACATAGTAAAGATGCTTTAAGGATCTCTTCAAAAGGACGATCAATTTTGTGGCGTCAGCCGGGGAATCATTGATCCCGTCCAGGAGCAGATATTCAATCATCACCTTTCTCCGGGTGGCTTCAATATATCCGGCCACCGCCGCCAATACTTGCTCAATGGGATGCTCTTTATTTACGGGGATCAAACGGCTTCGGAGGCGATCATCCGGAATATGAAGAGAGAGCGCCAGGTTGACCTGAATCGGTTCCCGGGACAATTTTTTTATCCCCTTGATAATGCCAATGGTGGAAATGGAGATTCTCCGGCCGCCTATCTTCAGCCCTTCCGGGTCATTCATCAGCCGGATCGATTCCATGACCGCGTCGTAGTTTAAAAATGGTTCTCCCATCCCCATAAAGACCACATTCCTTATCCGCTCACCTTCCGGCTTGAGGAGACGGGCGAAGAAAAGAATCTGACCGACAATCTCTCCCGGGGTCAGATTCCGGGTGAAGCCCCTCTGTCCGGTCAGGCAGAAATCACAACCGAGCGGACACCCGGCCTGGGAAGATACGCAGACCGTGTTCCGCCCCCCCCGGTGACGCATCAGGACCGTTTCGATGATAACTCCATCTTCAAGGCTGATAACGGCCTTCGCGGTCTGCCCATCATCGGCGGTAACAACCTCCGACTCAATCGCCAACGGGCACTCCCGTTCCAGAATCGCCCGGAGGTCCTTCGGCAGATTTGTTACCTCTCCCCACGATTCGGCCAACTCCCGAAAGATAGCCCAGTTGGCCTGACGGGAACGGAATGACGGATATTGTTCAAGAATTGATTGTAGCTTCTTAATATTCAGCATCGTATTTTTAGAAAGATAGTAATCAGTAAGCCCGATTGTGTCACGTCCTGATTGCTTTTTTTCTTAAGCATCCTCCACCGCAATCGGTCCGCGCAGACTCTTGGCCCGGCTCCGTCGGCGCTTAGCTTCCAGCCGACGCTCCTTCGACGCCCGGGTTGGGCGGGTCTTTCGCCTGACGCGAGGCGGCCGGGCCGCCCGCCGGATAAGATCAATCAACCGCTCCATCGCGTCCCGGCGGTTGCCGGACTGGGTCCGAAGACGTTTCGCTTCGATAATCAGGATCCCATCCGCGGTGATCCGCCGACCGGCCAGCCGGATCAAACGTCCGCGGATCTCATCAGAGAGCGAAGGAGAGTTCCCAACATCGAACCGGAGCTGGACAGCAGTCGCCACCTTGTTGACGTTCTGTCCGCCCGGCCCGGATGAATGGATAAACTCCTCCTTGATTTCAGTTTCCGAAATCGATATTCTTGGTGTAATATATATCATCGTCATACTATAACATCAGATTAAAATAGTTATCAAGCAGTGAGGTGGATCTTTCTCCGTATTACAGCGCAATAGATCCTATTCGAAAACCATACCCCGTGGTTCCGATTGAAAACATTTAAGAAAATTTGGGTTTACATCTTGATCCTGGCAATCCTGGAACTGATCGCCTTTATCCATCTATCGAAGAATTATCAGGGCAAAAAAGCCGTTTATTTCACCCGGAAGACCAGGGAACTCCAGCTTGGTTATGATGTAGTGATTAAGATGTATGCGCTGGTCTCCAGCACTATCTATAACGAGGTAATCAATCAGCCGGATGTTCTGACTATCTTTAAGGACGCTCCTACGGCTAGCCGGACGGAACAGGCAAGAATTCGCAAACGACTCTTCAATCGATTGAATCCCACCTACCTGAACCTGAAAAAAAATAACCTGAAGCAACTCCATTTTCATCTTCCGGACTGCACCAGTTTTCTTCGTTTCCACAAGCCGGAAATGTTTGGTGATAACCTGGCCGATGTCAGGTACTCGGTAAAACTGGCCAACAGTCGCCAGATCTATGTCGAGGGTTTCGAGGAGGGGAGGATTTTCAACGGATTCCGTTTCGTTTTCCCTCTAGTCTATCAGGAAAAACATATCGGCAGTGTTGAGACAAGCATCTCCTTTAACGCCATACGAGAAGTTATGTCCGAACTCTTCCCGGGTGATTTCTCCTTTATTTTAAAGAAAACCGTCATAGATGAGAAAGTTTTCCCGGAAGAGCAACAGCATTACATAAAATCCGACCTCAGCCCCGAATATCGTTATGAGAAGGCAATGCGGAAAGGTCGAGACTCCAGCCAACCGGATGCCATCAACTTCAAAACCCGTGAGAAGATAAATCAATTGATCAAAGACCAGGTGGAGGAAAAATTTAAATCAGAAGACGCCTTCGGGATCTGGACTAGCTCCGATGAAGAAGATTATATCGTCTCCTTTCTTCCCGTATTCAATCTAAAGGACAGACAGGTTGCTTACATTATCTCCTACGCCCGGGATAGCGCTATCAATAGCTTCCGGAGAAACTTCCTCTGGAAGATGCTGGCAACAACAATCTTTCTGATAGTAGTAGGCGGATCAATCTATTACCGGAAACGGGTTGAAGGAGAATTAATCCTCGCGAAAGAAGCTGCCGAGGCCGGGGATCGGACCAAGTCCAATTTCCTGGCCTCGATGAGCCACGAGATCCGGACCCCAATGAACGGTGTGATCGGGATGACCAGACTGTTAATGGATACTCCTCTCTCGGATGAACAGAGAGAGTACGCCGAAACAATCCGGATCAGCGGAGAGAGCCTGTTGACAATTATAAATGATATCCTAGATTTTTCCAAGGTGGAGAGCGGAAAACTGGAACTGGAAGATTATCCCTTCGATCTCCGCAAATGTATTGAAGATGCTATCGAACTGCTCGGACCGAAAGCCATAAGTAAACAGCTTGACCTGCTTTATCTGATAGGACCGGATATCCCTTTCGCCATCCGGGGAGATATCACCCGCCTCCGCCAGATCCTGGTCAACCTGATAGATAACGCGATTAAATTCACCGATGAGGGAGAAGTTTTTATCGAAGTCGACAAGATAAAAGGAACGGCCAATATGCTGCGATTCTCAATCCGGGATACCGGAGTTGGGATCGATGAAGACAAGATTGATCTGATCTTCCAATCATTTGCTCAGGCCGACAGTTCAACCACACGCAAATATGGAGGAACCGGCCTGGGGTTGGCCATCTCCGATCGAATGGTCCGCTTGATGGGAGGTCAACTCCACGCTGAAAGCGTTCCCGGTCTGGGGGCTACCTTCATATTCACCATCAGGGCACCGGCGGCCTTAGAGATCTCCGGAGAGTCTACGGTAGGCATCATTGCTCAACTTCAGGGGAAACGGATACTGATAGTTGATGATAATCAGACCAACTGCAGGATTCTGGTTCTCCTCTGTCGTAAGTGGGGAATGATCCCAACGGCGGTCCTTTCGGGGAAAGATGCTTTGCGCTTAGTGGATGAGGGGAGAGAGTTCGATCTGGCCATACTCGATTTCCAGATGCCGATGATGGACGGCATGGAGCTGGCGGAAAAACTCCGGGAAATTTACCGACCGGTGGAATTGCCTCTCCTCCTGATCAGCTCCGGTGATACCCCCGATGAACTGGAGAAATTCCCCAAAGTATTTCAAAGAACTCTACATAAACCGCTTAAGCATAACCAGCTGGCCCGGACCCTGATTGATATTATGGGGGGCAGATCACACACCCAACTTAAAGAACCGGAGAGACGAGGCTCAGAGATCGATCACGCCCTGGCCAAGAACCTGCCTCTTAACATCCTGGTCGCGGAAGATAATCCGATAAATATGAAGTTAGCGATCCGGATCCTGGAGAAGATGGGTTATCAGGCTGACAGTGCCGGCGACGGGGCCGAGGCCCTGGAATCGGTGGCGCGGCAGCATTATGATATTGTCTTCATGGATGTTCAGATGCCGGAGGTGAACGGACTGGAGGCGACTCGCCGGATCTGCCGGAGATGGCCGGCGGGAAAACGACCCCGGATAATCGCGATGACGGCCAACGCCCTGGAAGGAGACAGGGAGAAGTGCCTCGAGGCCGGAATGGATGATTACATCAGTAAACCGATCCGGATAGATGAGGTTCAGGCCGCACTCCGGCGATGGGGAATAAGTTAGCGCTTTTCGCTAACTTAGTTTTGAAAAAAGACTAACATTATTAAATTCGGTAGAGAGATAAATCACGAATCTGAAACTTACAAAGGAGGCATATCATGTCAAACATCTTGAACCAGGAAACCATGGACTCTCTACGCGAGCTGGGTGATGATTTTTTTCGGGAACTAATCGAGACATTTATTGAGAGTTCTCAGACTCAGATGGAAGCCCTCAGGAAAGCGATCGGAGAAAAGAGCGCCCCCGGGATTGAAGCGGCGGCTCACAGTCTGAAAGGGTCGTGCTACGGACAGGGAGCGGAAGAACTCGGCTTACTCTGCAAAAAGATGGAAGCGAAAGGCCGAGAGAACGACCTGACCGATATCGCCCCTTTGATACGGGATATAGAAGCATCCCTGGATCGAACTCACGAGGCCCTGAAACAACTCCTATAACCGGAATTATTCATAGAAATTTCTTTTCACCTTGAATCCTTCTTCTATCCGAGATTATGGAGTTTCCCTGTCTCTAAACAATACCTTCGCGAGTACTACGAGATCACAGCCAGTGGGTTTGGTACTGGATCCATTCGTCGGGGCTGACAGACCAATTGGCGTATATTGACACACCCTGGAAGCAAGCTGGGGAACTGGGGAACTCTTCAAGCGCGGCACGAACACCGGAGACCGCGTGAAGCACATTTTCTACTCCTGGATTGGATAAGAACGGCACATGCTCATAGGCGGGTATGCCGATGATAACGCCGTGTCCATCTATAGCCAAAGCCCAGCTGAGAAGAAGCGTTGTCTGGTGGCTCATGTAGGCACAGTAGAGCTTTGATGACTGAAGAGCGGTATTGTAGCCCATTAGGACTGTCTGGTCCGAATGGTTCATCGTCGATTGGTAGAACTCGCGGGACCATGAACAACTTTTCATGAACGGAAGGCTACCCATTGGCGCAACCCTTCGCGTGGCATGGCTCACAAGAAAGTCTCCTTCAAATCTTGCCCGGATTTCCTTCAAAAGTTCAACATACCCGACCTCGTTGTCTCGAATGGGCTCAATATTCAGATGGATTCCCTGCACGCCGCGGGAATATAAACGACCAATGGATTGGACCAACCTGTCGCGCCACCGCGGGATGTGCAGATCCAGCTTGTCACCCTCCCCGCTGATCCAGGGCAGGAAAAAGACATCCGGTGCCCGATCTTGCAGTTCAAAGAACACCGATCCGGGCATGTATTCAATCTCGCCGGTTTCCTTAATGCGGCCGGCGCGAACATAAGCGTAGCATATATGATTTTTACGGAATGTTGCGATCAACGAACTGATATCATCCGATGTAACCGGTGTCCGCAAATCGCTGCTGAACCCGGTGTACCATTTGCCGCTGATCCAAAGACCATTGGAACCAACATCGAATGACGCTTCAGAGACCGGCCCGGGGTCCCAGGAGTAAAACGATCCGATTGGCAACAGGCAACCCACTATGACAACGATCCGTTTCGTTCTTGACGCAGCGAGAAAACGTGAGGAAGCCAGTTTCAAGCCAAAGATCACTGTCATAATCAGGAGGGGAATGATGGTAACAAATAGAGTGTGCTCTATAAACGCCGAAAGATTATTGCTGTATGATCCCCGGAGAATGGGAATGCCAACCATAATCAACAGGTACCAGAAGAACGGGGAGAGCGCGGCCAACTTGAGAATACTGTTGGAAAAAATACTGTCTCGTCTCTCGAGAAACCGGTTCGCGACGACGTAGGCGACATAATAGAGGAGACTTAAAGCCAGGAAGTAGATGCAGATTCCTTCAAGTCGATGAAGTCTGTCAGATGAAAGTACACCAACAGCTAATGGATTGTTCGAGGTCCGCATGGCCAGTATGATCCTGGTTGTATTAACCACTAGTGTCGAACACAGGGCGGTCATGCAGGAGGTTATTAGTAGGCATAAACCTGTTCGCAGCGTTTTCGCACGGTGCAGGAACGAGAAGACCAGCATACAGAAACAGATGATCAGGAAATTCAGGCCAGCGCAGGCAGGGGCTATGAGGATATCCTGGTTGGCACTTACATAACCTCTGGCCGCGATGAACGTAAACCTGGTATCGGTCAGAAAAGATACCAGCCAGGTAGTGGGGCCAAGTATCCACTGCAACTGGCTGCTCCCAGCGGTGCTATAATGCTGCTTCATGGCAACGGCCAGTGCAGCGGCCAGCAGGTATAGTGGTAACTTCCTGACAAAATCCTTCTTCAATTTACTCTCCCGTACTACCTCGCAGGCGTGAATAGGCGAAAGCGATTGCACCGCCAACTGCCATGATAGTCAGCATAATAAACAATTCCGGTTCCACGACCTTCTTTGCTTGTTGGGCACTGATACTTGAGGCGTATACAGGCGGTCTTGGTTCGGGGATGGCATGATCCGATACACCCTCCGGCAGCGGCAGGGGTTGAGTGACATCCGTGCTCTCCTTTTCGGGATTGCGGATCTCTTCATAGACAGCCACGAACGACGTATAATCCGTCAGAAGGTCATAGGTCAGGCCGAGTGTAGTGACTTCCCGAATATCTTCGCCGTTCATCGACCCGGCGTAGTCGGATAGTTCCATAACCCGCGTGCGGGCCCAGAGATACTTGAGCGCCCGGTGCTCATCCTTCGGTTGGGTTTTCGCCACATCGAAAATCTGTTTATATTCGCCGGCTCCTCCCATACCCGTAATTGTAATTGTTCCATCTGGTTCGCCTCTCCATTTTCCGAAGATCTGGATGGGACGGGTCGCCATCAGGTCGGGGATGGCCAATGGTTCGATGCTGTAAGCATTAAAGCCCGAGTAATCGACGGTAATGCCGGTAAGAACGGGAGACTCAATATATTTTTTGAACTTGTTAGCAGTATACGGAGCATCCCCCTTTTCGGTTACGACAAAGGGCTCACCCTGGCCGGCCCGGGCAATTCCCTCGATAAGATAACGGTTCACACTTGAACCGATGCCAAACGCGAATACGTTTGTTTCGTTCAGGTTCTCCTTTATCATCGTGAATGCCTTTTTCTCAGCGGAGATATATCCGTCCGTAACGATGACTATGCTCCGTGATGTGTCCTTTTCATGGGGCATTAGAATGGCTTTTTTAAGCGCGGATGTAAGCCTTGTGCCCCCGGAACCTTTCTGCTCATCTATGACCGATAGTGCTTTTAATATATTCTTCTTTGTCGCGGGAACGGACGCTAGGGCCATAACGCTGGATTTGCCGGCAAAGAGAACGACATTGAAGGTGTCGGTAGGTCTTAGTCCCCCAATCAATGATCTCAGCAATTCCTTTGAAACACTTATCGGAAAGCCGTTCATCGATCCCGAGACATCCATTACAAATATATATTCTCTGGGGGGAATACTCTCCAATTTCACCTTTTCCGGCGGTTGCGCCATGAGAAAAAAGAAGTTTTCGTCTTCTCCTTCGTAGAGCATCAGCCCTGACTGCACTTGTTTCCCCATAAGGCTATATCTGAGTATGAAGTCCCTATTTCCCCCGGCACTATCACTCCTTTCCAGAGAGATGGTTGCGGTATTCTCGCTATCCCACGCAACATCTGTCTTGTGGCTTTTGCAGCTCAGCTCATTCAAGGGGATGCCTGTAGATATATCCACAGTGATGTTAAATGTACTCGGGGAAACTTCTCCCTGGTGCAGATACGGGCTCTTCACCCACTTGTCATGATCTGATGCTGTCTTTTCCGGGAGCTCAGAATAGCGAGGTCCAACCACGGTTGGATAGACGAACTCATAGATGCCATCCGTGGGTGTAAGTAGTTCCGAATAGCACAGTTCGATATTAACTACATCACCGGGCATCACATTCGCAACATCCATGCTGAAAACATTGGGACGCTGCTGCTGCAATAGGGACGCGCTCTTTCCTTCTTCCTTGGCTGCCTCGAATTCCTTTTTCGCCTGTTGCCGTTCCTTTATCTTTGCCTTGATTATATGTTGGCCTATGGTCATGGTCATTCCGTGTACGGCAGCATGGGTTGACGCGGGAAAGATATATTCAGCGTTGATAGGTTTCTCGCCGACATTGGTATATGTCTGAGTGACGGTCACGTACGCAATCACTCCAACTATTGAAGCATCAACTTCGGTCTTCTTGAGAGGGAAGCTGTCTATTGACGGATCTTCATTCTCTATAAAGAAATACGGCGAAAGAGTCTTGTCCTCACCTTCCGCTGTGTTGCGGGATTCTGATCCTAACGCGCCTGCTCCGGGCGCTATGAGTACCAGGACCGCGATGTACATACTCAAGATCAATTTTACATTCATGATATTCCTCCTTTTTGACTAGGAAATTCCCATAGTACCTGTTTTTTCCTCAACTCCGATAGACTGCTTGACGGGGGACTTGAAAGAATCGATAAAATTGGCCAGAAAGAATTTCTTCTCTGAAACCCACCATCCATCGGGCGGCTTGTTGAGAAGCGGGCGCATAGTTGTCGCCATTTGAAACGTTACAATGATGTAAACAATCAGCCACCATTGGAGACCCCATCTCTTCCCGGTTTTGCCGGGGATCGCCAGTTTCAGGAATCGCCGGGCAAATATCACGGCTATCAACCAGATGCCGGTATTCAGTACCACGACGAAGGGAACATTCTCGGTGGAAATCGAGAAGAGCCAGGTGACCGGCACCATCCCCAATAGCATCAAACCGGTCATCGCCAAGATAGCGCCGGTGATGGTGAAGCACTGTGGGATAGTGATCGGATTCCCGCTGATTGAGGAAAATACATACAGACTGGGCAGGCAGAGAATTATCGCGGCGAATGCGATGATCGGAGCCTTCATTAATGTCATCAAACTCACCTCCCAGCCACCGAAGAGTGCCATGGCAAACCCATAGAACGAGTAAAAGGCCAGGCCCCATAAAATCAGAAGCGCGGCCCGCGTCCAGAGGGCATCTTCGCTCTCGATAGCTCTGACAACTGCACCAGGGTTCTTCAGGAGCGCCGCCAGGGTTCCGGTGGGAGGCACCATCTTACCGGGAGGTCTTTTCGGGCCTACATCGTCTACCACCCCGGCCATAATTTCTTTTTCAACATAAATCTCATTCTTCATATCAACCTCCAATTTTCAGTACATACGGTATTACCTCAAAGCAGACAAATTCATAAAAGTTACGTTCCAGACAGTCCGGACGCAGGAAAACTACCGGATAGAAGGGGCTCCCCACGAAAGGACGCAGTATCCAGGAGAGCTGACAGCCTACGAAAGCAAAAGCCACAATCCAGCTCCAGTAGAGCTTCCCCGGGCTGCATCCCGGAGCGATGACAGCGGCAAGTCCACGGCGGAGAGCCCTGTTGCCAACGATTACCGCCACGGCAATAATGATTATGTGCGTGAGCAATAGACAGTTGTGTGATAGTCGCAAAGTCTGAGGGTCGGTGTCGGATGGCGCGACCGCAAAAGTAAAAAAGCCGGTCACCGGAATCAACCCCAGCAGAATCCATCCGGCAACACCCATCGAACCATAAGTAATCGCCATCACCTGACGGAAGGTCAGTCCGCTTTTATAGATTGTTGCCAATAACCAATTCAGCACCGCGACAATCACGGTCGTTCCAATGAGTAATACCGGCAGCTTGACGGCCACATATAGCGACAACAGGGGGGAACGCCAGCCCGCCAATACCGCTCCGTAAACAGCGCCGGAGAAGACAATGAAGCAGATCAAACTGCCGATCATCTTACCGGTCTCTTCCTCCCGCTTCAGTTCCCGCCAGAACCCGGGACGGTCACGAAAAATCTGAATTGCCGGGTGGTGATTGCTTTTCATGGGAATATATCCATTGATAATCACTATTGAGGACGAAGCCAGGGTTACCACAATGAATAATCCCGGAAATTTTCCCGGGGGTTTCCGTCAATCCTGAGAACCGCCGAGGAACCCCCTTTTCCATCAGATATAATAAAGTAACGGGTGAATTCATCTCTCCGGTTGATATTCTCAAGCAACTTCGGTTCTCCACTCATGGCCGCCTTCATAGCTTTTTCAAACTCCCGGGCTATGAAGAAACGGGCAAAACCATCTTTATCTTTGTAATCCCGCCAGGCCGTGTAACCCCACATAGCGGAATCATCTTCGGGATCAGGGAGATAAAGCGTAGCGCAGGATATAAATGAAAGCTGGTCCAGAGTGTGGATTAAATCATATATCTTCCGCGGTACATGGTCTCGGGGGGGAATAGATAGCGGCTGGAGAAGAGATGAGACCTTGGGTCCAAAGTGAGCCATCTGTTCACTCGCCAGACGGGTAAATACATCTCTCCGGTGAATCTGGATCCGGTAATTTATGAAAGCACAGATAACCACTACCAGAGCCATGAAAACTACGGAATATAATATCCATCTGAGACCGTATGAGAATGACCCCGATTGTGCTCGCGGTTCTTTTAGCATCCTTTTAAACAGTTTAACGAACTCCCAAATGCCCAGGACAATAGTCAGCGCGACCCCAAAAGCTCCCAGAGCCACTGAAGAACCGAATATTCCCCAGAGGACCGCCTCCACCCTGGGGGAGAATATATCCCAATGCAGATTCTCATTAAAAATTCCCAGCACCACTAGCAGCGCTCCTACCATCAGTAAGATAACCGTCATGGTGACAACCGGGGATAACAACCGTAATGCCGGTTTCATTATGCCTCCTTTTCTTTTCGCGCCTGCTCCCGGATAAGATTAAGGGAGCGTAAGGCTGTTCGATCTTTTCGGAAAACATAAGATACCGGTGTGAAATTAACGTGAAAGAAGTATGAAAATTCAGTGAAAGATTTTGGGCGGGAAAATACTGCCCGGGGAACTAAAAATGATATGGCGGCGGAATATTTACTCTTGTTAAACAAAACACGTTAACAGACTGTGTCGCAATTAAACCCGGCCCGCTTACCTCCACTCATAAAAAAACGCTAAAAATATCCAGAGCCATTCGGTATAATTATACAAATAATAAGACAGGAGACTTAAAGGAGAATATAGAATG
>Ga0222696_1000019_pt1 | contig 130468 bp, 112 predicted proteins | sample AntAcemetage1400_FD_179817 | JGI IMG/M metagenome (GOLD analysis project Ga0222696, IMG submission 179817) | Saline water microbial communities from Ace Lake, Antarctica - #1400 | ecosystem: Environmental > Aquatic > Non-marine Saline and Alkaline > Saline | place: Antarctica: Ace Lake... | reverse complement strand
AAATATGCATCTTTCGGAGCAGGGGGGGCGGGGAAATATTAGATTAGAATCATGATAAAGTATGAAGTTATGTATTGTTGTAAATTGTTGCGGCGCAACGCTCCAACCGTTTGTTGCAGCCATAGCATAAATACGGTGCATATTTCATATAACTGCTTGTACCGCAGAACATTGTTGTGGCGAATCCACAATAATCTAGTAAATTTTTGTAGGATCTCTACCTACAAGAATTTGGAACAAACAAAGACGTTACCTCGGATATCGCTATCTTTCGGTCCGGCTCATGCCTCTGGGCTGTCCGGGAATATACCAGGTTTTATTTCGGCAGTTACCCGGATATTATGACCCGGTATCAACAGGCCGGCTCCGGCGACCAGCCACTCACCCGATAACCCGGTGGTAATAATTTAGCACTAACTTATCAAGGATAATTTAGAGTCAAACCTTTATAATAATTTGACGTTCAGCTTCTATTCCTTCGCATTTTCTTTTATTGACATACTATATCCTGAGCCATATGATAATAATACCTTTTCAAATATGGCCTAACGAGGACATCCATGATAAAACAGGGCACACTAATGCGGGGGTTGATCCTGCTGGTCCTAAGTATCGTCCCTTTTTTTTCGGCATCCGGTCAGACACCCCCTGAACCGCTTCTGGTTCGGGTCGGCTCCTACGAGAACCACCCCAAGATCTACACTAACAAAGACGGTAAGATTATGGGGATATTTCCGGAACTGCTGAGCTATGTCGCCCGGCAGGAAGGATGGAACCTGGAGTACGTTCCTGGAAGCTGGTCCGAATGTTTGGAACAGCTGGAGAGAGACGAGATCGACATCATGGTCGACGTAGCGGTTTCTGCTGAACGGAGTGAGAAGTATGACTTCACTGACGAGACAGTTCTGATTAATTGGGGGGCCGTTTATACGATACCGGAGTTCAAGGTCAATTCCCTGCTCGATCTCGCGGATAAAAAAATAGCCGTCATGAAGAGTAGTATCCATTCCTCTGGTCCCAGGGGAATCAGGGACCTGATGGACCGGTTTGATATTGACTGCAGTTTTCTCGAGGTTGCCAGCTACCGGGAGGTATTTGAACTCCTGCATGAGAAGAAGGTCAACGCGGGCGTGGTCAACCGGCTCTATGGTACTCTGTTTGAGAGAGATTACAATGTCAGGAAAACTCCGATTGTCTTCAATCCCCGCCGGATCAAGTTTGCTTTTCCGAAAGATTCGCACCGTGGAAAACATTTGGTCGAAAGGATTGACCATCATCTCCGGGAATTAAAGAATATGCCGGGGTCGGTATATCACCGGGCGATGGATCTCTACCTCTCCGGTCTTCCGAATGGCTATGCCGCCGTGGATGTGAAAGTGGGACGCGTAAGGAAGATCCCTCTGACTGCCCGGGAGCGGGGCTGGATAGAGGGGCACCCGGTGATCCGCCTGGGCGTTGATCCGGAGTTCGCCCCGTTCGAATATTTCGATAGAGAGGGGAGCTCTCTGGGAATAAGCTCGGATTACGTGAAAATACTTAATGAGCGTCTCGGTCTGAAGATGGAGATTATGCCCGGCCTCAGTTGGCCGGAGGTGATCGAAAAGGCCCGGGCTAAGGAGATCGATGTTCTGCCCTGTGTGGGTTGGACCGACGAACGCCTCCATTTTCTGGACTATTCCAGGCCCTATGTTGATTTTCACCGGGTGATCATAACCCAGACCGACGCGCCCTTTATCGGCACCCTGACTGATCTTGCCGACAAAAAGGTGGCAGTTCAGGTGAACTCTTCCCATCAAGGATATTTGAAGGATACCACCCCCATCGCCCCCCGCCTTTACGATACTCTCCAGGAGGCCCTGACTGCTGTATCCAACGGCAAGTCAGACGCATTTATCGGTAACCTTGCCTCGGCTACTTACTGGATCAGAAAGATGAATCTCACCAATCTGAAAGTCGCCGCGCCGGTCACCGATTATCCCCAGAGTCTCGCTTTCGCGGTACGTGATGATTGGCCGGAACTGTTGGCTATAATCAACAAGGGCCTGGCCTCAATCTCTGCTAAAGAAAAGAACGCGATCCACCGCCGGTGGGTAAGCATTGACTATTCCCCCGGTATCGCGCGTCGGGTTATCCGGAAATATATCCTCCGGGGGGGAGGCATTGTTCTGCTGATCCTGGCTTTGATACTGATCTGGAACTACAAACTGAAGAAGGAGATCAACCGCCGTAAGAAAGCGGAAATCGAACTCCAGGAGGCCCGGGATAAACTGGAAGTCCGAGTTGAGGAACGGACCAGAGAATTGACCGATTCCAATATTAATCTTACCGATGAGATCAAGGAGCGAAAACGAACTTACAAGGCCCTCACCGAGAGCGAGGAGAAATACCGGAATGTGGTCGAACGGGCCAATGACGGAATCTGCATACTCCAGGACGGGCTCGTAAAGTACAGTAATCTTCGGTCGACCGACATCCTCGGCTACGTGGTGGATGAACTGCTGGGCACTCCCTTTACGAATTATCTTGATCCTTCCGAAGTGCCGAAAGTCACTGAGCAATACCGGCGGCTGATAAACGGCCAGAAAGTGCCACCGGTCTACGAGACCGTGCTCCTGCACAAGAACGGGAAGAGTCTTAATGTTGAGATCAGCGCCGGAGCGATCCTCTACCAGGGAAAGATTGCCGATCTGGTTATTATCCGCGATATCACAGAACGTAAAAGAGAGGGAGAGGAACTGGAGAGGTACCGCGAGCACCTGGAGGAACTGGTCCGGGAACGGACGGAAGAACTCGAGATTGCCAAGGCCGTCGCCGAGTCGGCCGACCGCCTCAAGTCGATCTTCCTGGCTACCATGTCCCATGAGCTGCGGACCCCCCTGAACTCGATCATCGGCTTCACCGGCATCATCCTCCAGGAACTTCCGGGTCCTCTCAACGACGAGCAGCACAAGCAGATGGAGATGGTCCGGGGCAGCGCCCGGCACCTGCTGGCCCTGATCAACGATGTCCTTGATATCTCCAAGATTGAAGCGGGCCAGTTGAAGATTATTATCGATGAGTTCAACCTCAGAGATGCCATCAAGGCATCGGTACAGACGGTGATGCCGTTGGCCGAGAAGAAAGGACTGCGGTTGACCTACCGGATAGCCCCGGAAGTTGGGTTGATCGTGAGCGACCGCCGCCGGGTCGGGCAGGTGCTCATCAACCTGATCAACAACGCGGTCAAGTTCACCAGGCAGGGAGAAGTCGAGGTGACGGGCGAACTTGACGGCAATGATATCGTGATCAGCGTCCGGGATACGGGCGTGGGGATCAAGACCGGGGATATGAGCAAGCTCTTCAAAGCATTTCAACAGATCGACACCGGCCTGACTCGGGAGGTAGAGGGGACCGGCCTGGGGCTGTCGATCTGCTGGAAGCTGGTGGAGATGCTCGGCGGCGATATTCATGTCGAGAGCGCGTGGGGTACGGGAAGCACGTTCACCGTTCTCCTGCCCAGGCGGGTATAAAAGCATCTGAGGAGTATTAATGCGTGTTTGCCGATCGATAACAATGGTTTGCTGTTACGGCATGAACGGTAGGACTTGAACTGATTATCTAACCTTTTTCAATCTTTCTGATCTTTTAACAAAATGTGATTAACATAAATTTACGCCGGAGGCGGAAATTTAAAATGAAGAAAAAAATACTGGTGATTGAGGATAACGAGCAGAATATGTATTTGACCACCTTTCTACTCGGGAAGAACGGGTACGAGGTACTCCAGGCCCGGGAGGGTCGAACCGGCATCGAGATGGCTCTCCGGATGATGCCGGATCTGATCCTGATGGACATCCAGCTTCCGGCCATGGACGGCTACGCGGTCACCAGGGCACTGCGGAGCAGACCCGGGCTGAAGGAGGTCCCGATTATTGCGGTTACATCCTACGCGATGCCGGGCGACCGGGAGAAAGCCATGGCCGCCGGCTGTACCGGTTACATCGAGAAGCCGATTAACCCGGATACGTTCATCGAGGAGGTCAGGCGGTATCTGCCGGTACCGCCTGACTCCGAAGGAGGTGAGTCATGACCAAGATCCTGATAGTGGAGGATAACAAGCTGAACAGTTACATGATAGAGACGATGCTGAAGGGGCACGGCTACCTGGTGACGACCGCCGTCAACGGGGCGGAGGCGCTGGAGGTCGCCCGGGCCGACCCGCCGGACCTGGTTGTCTCCGATATCCTGATGCCGGGGATGGACGGTTTCTCCCTCTGCCGCGAGTGGAAGAAGGATGAGAAGCTGAAGAAGATCCCGTTCATCTTTTATACTGCTACCTACACCGATCCCAGGGACGAGGAGTTCGCACTCAGCCTCGGCGCGGACCGGTTTATCATGAAGCCGCAGGAGCCCGAGGAGCTCCTCCGGCTGATTGAGGAGGTGAAAGTGGGCGCGCCGCCGCCTCCGCGGGAACCACAGCCCGACGAGACCGTGTATTTCAAAGAGTACAACCAGGCCTTAATACGTAAACTGGAGGATAAGCTAGCCGAACTCAAGAAATCGAACTATGTTCTGGGAAAGGAGATCGCAGAGCGGGAACGGGCGGAAGAAAAGTTGCGGTTTACCCAGTACACGGTCGACCACGCCGCCGTCCTGATCGCCTGGGCGGATTTCCGATCCGGGCGGTTTACCTACGTGAATGAGACGCTTCAGAATAAGCTCGGCTATTCCCGGGAGGAGCTGCGGGAGCTCTCGCTCTCTGATGTTGACCGGTTATTTTCACCCTGGCCGGAGTTTATGAAAAAGCTCCGGGAGAAAGGTGTAGTAGCCTTCGAGTCATCGCATGTCACCAAAACCGGCGACATATATCCGGTGGAGGTCATCGCCGAATATACCAGGTTTGATGGGAAAGAGTACGTGATAGCATTCATCCGGGATATCACCCGGCGGAAGCAGTCCGAAGAGTCCCTCCGAGAGAGTGAGGTACGTTACGCCCGGGCTGTGCGTGGGACCAGCGACGGTCTGTGGGATTGGAATGTCCTGACCAATGAGGACTATTTTTCGCCACGCTGGAAAGAATTACTCGGTTTTGCAGAAGACGAGTTGACCAATCAATACGACACATTTTTTTCCAGAGTGCACCCCGACGACACGAAACGCGTCGAGACTGCAATAAAAGCCCATCTTGAACAACAAGGCGTTCCCTACAACATCGATCATCGTTTGAGAACCAAGAGTGGCGAATATCGCTGGTTTAGAGTCCGTGGCATGGCAGAGAGGGACGAACTGGGACAGGCCACTTTCATGTCGGGCTCAATCTCAGATATCACAGAGAGCAAGCTGGTAGAGGAGGAACTGAAAAAACATCGCGAGCATCTTGAGGAACTTGTGAAAAAGCGTACGAAGGAATTAGCAGAAAAAGTAACCGAACTGGAGCGTTTTCACGATGCGACTTTAGACCGGGAGTTAAGGATGAAGGAACTGAGGGGGGAGATGGAAATATTAAAAGCACAGATTAACACAGATAAGAACACTGATTGACAGTGTAAGCGTTGCGATTGAACGCAGGAATGTGACCCACTGATCGCGTGCCGGAAAGAATAGTGTCAGGGGCAACATTAAGGTGGCCATTACCGAATCCTTGATAAAAAGATTGAGAACGACATTCTAACAGTCCACTTTGAATCATCATGAAGACACCGCTTCGCATCCTGCACCTGGAAGACGACCCCAATGACGCCGCCTTGATCCGCGAGACGCTGGTGTCGGCCGGCTTTGCTCCCGAGATCATGGTGGTCCAGACGAAAGAAGATTACCTGGCTCAACTCGACCAGGGCTGGGAGATCATCCTGGCAGACTACAAGCTGCCGCGGTTCGATGGGATGCGGGCGCTAGAATTATTTAAGGAGCACGGGCTGGATATATCGTTTATCATTGTCTCCGGTACCATCGGCGAAGAGAAAGCTGTGGCCGCCATGAAAGGTGGCGCGAGCGACTACATCTTGAAGAACCAGCTCGCACGGTTGGGCCCGGCAATCGAACGCGGACTGCGGGAAACCGTCGAGCGACGCGAGCGCAAGCAGTCGGAGGAGAAGCTGCTGGAGAGTGAAAAGGAACAACAGCATCTAATACAGAATCTCCATGCAGGAGTAGTCGTCCATGCATCTGATACCAGTATAATCATAGCCAATGAGCATGCATCCAAGCTACTGGGCTTAACCATCGACCAAATGACGGGGAAAACGGCCATTGATCCCGCCTGGTGCTTTATTCACGAAGATGAAACATTACTTAGTGTCGAAGAATATCCCGTAGCCTGTGTGTTCGCCACGGGACTCCCTATCCGGGACATGGTGCTGGGTATTATCCGCCCGCTTACAAACGACCGTGCCTGGGTTCTGGTAAACGCTTTTCCCGAGTTCAAATCCGATGGACAAATACGTCAGGTTGTTGTGACATTTGTGGACATCACCGAGCGCAAGCAGGCGGAGGAGAAGCTGCGTGCATCACGGCAGATCCTCGAAGGGATTATCAACGCGATACCCGTGAGGGTGTTCTGGAAGGACAGGAATCTCGTTTACCTGGGCTGTAACGCGATGTTCGCGCGCGACGCGGGATTTAGCGATCCAAAAGACATCATCGGGAAAGATGATTACCAGATGGTGTGGCATGATGATGCGGAATTGTATCGCAGCGATGACCGCCAGGTCATCGAGAGCGGCTGCTCCAAGTTGCTCATAGAAGAACCCCAGACGACTCCGGAAGGGAACACCATGAACCTTCTTACGAGCAAGATACCTCTGCGCGGTCCTGACGGCGAGATCAGCGGCGTACTGGGAACATATCTGGACATCACTGAACGTAAGCAGGCGGAAGAGGATATTCGCAACCTGGCCCGGTTCCCGGAAGAAAACCCGGGGGCAGTGATGAGGGTCACGAAGGATGGCGTTCTCCGTTACGCGAATCCTTCCAGCCGGACGGTACTTCAGCTTCTGGGAGTCCGGATCGGGTTGGCCGTCCCCGATCCCTGGCTGGAACTGATCCGGCGGGCGACGGCGAACGGTACTCATGAAACTGCCGATTTGGTCTGCGGGGAAAGGACGTTCTCCGTGACCGCGGGGTACGTGCCCGGACGTAATTACATAAATCTTTACGCTAATGATATCACGGATTGGCTGCGGCTTCAGGAGCAGTTACGCCAAGCACAGAAGCTGGAGTCCGTCGGACGCCTCGCCGGCGGAGTAGCTCACGATTTCAATAACCTTTTGACCGGAATCATCAGCTGCACCGAATTCGTGATCGAGAATCTCGAACCCGATTCCCCCGCGCACAAAGACTTGGATAATGTGCTGGGCCTGGGTTACCGGGCGACGAATCTGACCCGGCAGCTCCTGGCCTTCAGCCGCTCCCAGCCGCTTGATCCGGTTGTCCTACGGCCCAACGACCTGATCGGAAACTACACCGAGATGTTGGGCAGGCTCATCGGCGAAGATATCGCGGTCGAACTCGATCTTGATCCGGATCTGGGAAACGTTCTGGCCGATCCCGGGCAATTGGAACAGGTCATACTGAATCTGGCGGTCAACGCCCGCGACGCCATGCCCGGAGGCGGAGCACTCAATATCCAAACGGAAAACGTGGTGCTCGACGATGAGTTTATCCAGCGAAATCAGATCGCCGCTCCCGGACCATATATCCTGATATCGGTTCGCGACACCGGATGCGGCATGGACCCGGAAACGCTCTCGAAAATGTTCGATCCGTTTTTTACGACCAAGAAACAAACCAAAGGGACAGGATTGGGCATGTCCACCGTGTACGGAATCGTCGCCCAGCACAACGGCGGGATCCGGGCCGAAAGTACGCTCGGAAAGGGTACTGAGTTTTTCATCTACCTGCCCCGCGTTAATGAAGAACCCACCCGGCCCGAACCCCAGGCCAGCACTATCGGGGGAGGAACAGAAACTATCCTGGTGGTCGAGGACGACACTATCGTCAGGAAGATCACGGAACGGTATCTGGCCCAGCTCGGTTATACGGTGCTGTCCGCGCCCGGCGGCCCGGAGGCGATTGAGACTGCGAATGGGCATAAAGGAAAGATTGACCTCCTTTTAACCGACGTGGTTATGCCTGAGATGGGAGGCCGGGAACTCTTCGACAAACTGAGCGCGGAACGCGAAGAACTCAAGGTCTTATACATGTCAGGTTATACCGACGACGCCATCGTCCATCACGGCGTCCTCGATAAGGGCGTGATTTTTTTGAACAAACCCTTCCAGAAAAACTCCCTGGCCGTCAAAGTACGCCGGGCCCTGACCAACGCCCCCGTCACCCGGCAGCACGATCCTGCTCAAAAACCGGAGTCCCCGGCGACTATCCTCATCATTGACGATGAAGAAACCGTCAGGGAGATTCTGACGCGAGTACTCCGTAGACTTGGACACAATGTACTTCCGGCTTCCGGAGGAGAAGAGGGTTTAAGTATCTATGGAGAGAAAAAAGACGAGATCGACCTGGTGATCGTTGATATAAATATGCCGAAGATGTCGGGGATAGAGGTCGCCGGACGGCTCAGGTCGATCAACCCGAAGGTAACGGTGATCGGCTCCAGCGGCGAATCCGATCAGGATCTAAATGAGACGAAGGTGAAGAAAATATTTGACGGCTTTATTCAGAAGCCCTACGGCATAAATATGTTGAGCGCCGAGGTAAGCCGTATTCTTGTAAACATTCGGTAAACCCGGTAAAATTCGAGGCATTGGCTTCCTGGCCTCCTCGTTCCCATGCTCCGCGTGGGAACGTACCGGACCGGCTCCGTCACGACGCAGAGCATCGTGACGAGGTGCTGGAGGCATTCCCGAGGAATCAGAAAACCTCTCTTCAATTGGAGCCCTCAGTTTGCCGAAAAGCTTAAAATGTGAACAGCTGCCGGGTTTACCGAATGTTTACGGATTCTTAATGCACGGCCGGGCGATTTACACCGGTAGTCGGAATTGACTGCTTTCGCGGGATCCGGTCGGGGCGAGAGAATCCGGATCCAATCTTCCCTGGTTTTATCCCCGCTTTCGGATTCTCCTTCACCGGATTATGACATCGATTAAAAATGCGGATAAAATATTTTGGTTTTATTTTGTTCATCCATTTATTAAAAGGTCTCATGTATATCGGATTGGTTATAAGGATAATTTTAGCCACGAACTCCACGGGGGAATAGGATATAAAAACACTGATTAAAAATGGCACGGTCCCCGACTTTTCCGGATTTGAGATGGTCCGACGGGACCTGATCATAGAAGGAGGAAAGATCGCGGAATGTCTCCGGGATACGGAAACACTTTCGGAAGGCAACTTTGATCTCGTGATCGACGCGGAGGGGCTGATTGTCTACGATCTGGAGACAATGGCTTTCATCTACAATCCACTCGAGAGAGCAGGCTTGTCTTCCTTCGACCTTCCGAACATGAAAAAGAACGCCGACGGAAGCGTCACCATCTACTTCGGCCCGAAAACACCCAAGGAACTCGAAAACAACTGGATACCGACTTCCGGCAAGCGGCCGGCACCGACCATCCGCATCTACGGTGATACCGAGGAATTCTGGAACAAGTCCTGGGAAATGCCAGATGTGGAACTCGTGGATTGATGCAGTCAACCACCTGACAAGATGCTCCGGTGGCTGGCTCTCACACACTTACGTTAGTAAGATTATTGAATCGTATCTTTATTTGATCAAGCTATGCAAAGTGAAATCCCGTAACTTGTCCATAAAGCTCTGAAGACTTACAGCAATAAAGTTGAATTTGCAGAAACCAAGAAACTCAAGGATACAGCAAGAATACATGAAAGTGGCAGGGCTCAAGGATAGTACAAGAATCCTTGACTTTCAAAAGCCCCATTTATTTATACAAAATATAGTCAAGGTTTGATGTGAGGAGGAAACCACTATGATAGAGATTCGGATAGACCAGATATTTGAGGATATCGTAGAGACAATACGTGAACCTCTTTTGGTTCTGAATCAAGACCTCAATGTGCTCACCGCCAACCGTTCCTTCTATAAATTCTTCAAGGTAAATCCTGAAGAGACCGTGGGGCAGCTTATTTATGACCTGGGAAATAAACAGTGGAATATCCCCAGGCTGCGCGAACTGCTGGAAACCATCCTTCCTGAAAAGACCAGTTTTGACGACTATGAGGTTGAACACGATTTTGCCACCATCGGCAGGCGCACCATGCTCTTGAATGCCCGGCAGATTATACGGGGGACTGGACAGGAGCGGATTATCCTGCTGGCTATCGAGGATATCACCGAGCGCAATCAGGTGGAGGAGAATCTCAAGGAAGCCATAACCATCATCAATCGTAGCCCGGCGGTAACCTTCACCTGGCGAAATGAAACGGGGTGGCCGGTCGAGTTCGTCTCGGAAAACGTGACAAAGCTTTTCGGCTACACATCTGAGGAATGGACCTCGGGCAAGGTCTCCTATATTGATATTATTTACCCCGACGATCTGGAGAGGGTGGCGGGCGAAGTCGCGAGGTCTAGTAAAGAAAATGGCATAGAAGAGTTTGCTCACGAGCCGTACCGGATTATCGCCAACGACGGAAGTGTGCACTGGGTCCATGACTGGACGTTTATCACTAGGAACGAAAAGGGGAGCATCACGCATTACAAAGGCATTCTTCAGGACATCACCGAGCGCAAGCAGGCGGAGGAGGCTCTGCAGGATAGCGAGGCAAGACTCAATGAGGCACAGGCTGTAGCACATATTGGAAACTGGAGCCAAGACCTGCGAACAACTGAAGCACTGTGGTCCGAGGAAAACTATAGGATTTTTGGTCTATCCCACGAGGCCCTCCTCTTACAAGAAACCTTTGAGAAAACCATTCATCCTGAAGACAGGGAATTTGTTAATAAAAGCCAAGAGGATGCTATAAAAAGAAAACAACCTTTTGACATAGAATTCCGTATTATTTTACCAGGCGGCAAGGAGCGTATTGTCCGTTCAATTGCTAAAACCGATTATGACAATGAAGGCCAGCCCATAAGATTCTTCGGAACCAACCAGGACATCACCGAGCGCAAGCAGGTAGAGGAGGAACTGGCGAAGTATCGCGAACATCTTGAGGAACTGGTGGAAGAGCGTACGAAGGAATTAACAGAAAAAGTAACCGAACTGGAGATCTGGTATGACGCGACGATAAACCGGGAGTTGCGAATGGAGGAACTGAGGGTGGAGATGAAAAAACTAAAAGCACAGATTAACACAGATAAGAACACTGATTGACAGTGTAAGTGTTGCGATTGAACCCAGGAATATGACCCACTAATCGCGTGCCGGAAAGAATAGTGTCAGGGTCAACATTAAGGTGGCCATTACCGAATCCTCGATGAAAAGATTGAGAACGATATTCTAACAGTTCATTTTGAGTCAGCTTGGTAAAAGGAAAATGAAACACCGGAACATATCAAAAGAACCGGCAATGAGCAAGCTTGAGAGGATGACCGCACCCCCTTTAAGGAAGCATTATTTGAGATAGTACCAACCCCATACCTCCCAGGAAATCCCCCCGAAACAGTGATTTTCAGCCATTTTCCGGATTTTTGGTATCACCATCTTCCCTGTTTATTCAACATCAAACACCAATTAGCTAGAAGGCGAATCGAGCCCATCTTCCAGTCAATTCACCTTACTTGATTGCCGTTGCCACGGAATGGTTCAAGAGGGAACTATCAATATATGAGGAGATTCTCACCCGGATACCCTGTTAAATCGTTCTTCAAATTATTTCAATCCTTGCTGTTCAGGTTTAATGGGGTGGAATGATATAGGGATATTTCGGGGAGGATTGTGTCGCTGAGGATTCGGGGAGATACCCTCTCCAGCCACGATACCCATTCCAACCCCGTGACATTCCCTATACGGGGTTTTGATATGTAAATAAGGCTCTACTCCCCTACCCTTTTCCTTACATGACCTGATTCGGGCCGTATTCGACTTTTGCCGTTTGATTTTTTCTTTTGTTTCCTCCGATTATATGTTAGGTTTGTTATGTAAACTCCTAAAAATCTTTGTGTGGTAAGAACTCTGGAGGTAATTAAAATGCCAACCGTTAATATAAATCTTAGAATCAATGATATTTCTAATATTGTTGAGCAACTTGACATTCGAGAAAAAATACTGCTGATTCAAAAACTCGAGGAAGAAACATGGTCTAAACGGTTTGATCAACTCCATGGAAGAATCAGACGTCGGGTAAAGCAATATCCGATCAACGAACAAGAAATAATTCATGAAGTTGAACAAACTAGAAAGCAACGTTATGATCAAAGCTGTCCTTGACACAAATATATTCGTTAGCAGTCTTATCGGCAGTGGCAATCCATACTTAATTCTCAAGTCACTCGGTGATAAAGAATTTAACCTAATTATTTCTAATGCTCTTGTCGACGAATTATTAGACGTACTCACAAGACCCCGGTTTCAAAAGTACTTCACTTATCACGATATAAAAGAATTAGCCTTTCTTATTCAATCATCCGCGCAGATCACATCACCCATTATTAAGATCCAAATTTGCCGTGATCCAAAAGATAATATTGTTCTCGAATGCGCAGTCGCGGGAGAAGCTGATTTTATTGTTACCGGTGATGATGATCTCCTCTGTCTCAATCCGTACCAAAATATCCGCATTATAACTCCTGCCCATTTTTTAAAAACTTTGAAAGCGGTATAGTTGATTATTGAATTAATTTATCACTTAAACCTTTTGTCTTTTTACTTCTTATTTCTATCTCTGGTTTGAAGACAACCACAAGGCCGATGCCTTCGAGCAATACCTGAAAACCGGCGCCGGCCACGCCTTCATCCATCGCCACCTTATCTGAATATTTCCAGTTTTTATCCATCACCCGGAGATTTCTTTTACGCCCGAATTGTCTAACAACCCCGCCGTATTTAAATATATTAGGCAACACCACGTGATTATTTCTCAAACCAGACCCCTGTGAGTTTATCTCACGGGTGAATCAGTTCAAAAGCTAACCCCCCGGTCCACCCCGCCTCTTCCTGCCCCATACTGCTATACTTTCTTGAAAATCGAGTTCTTAAACCCATAAAAACACCATCAGAATTGGCACTCTAAGACCATAAATACGGTGCATATTTCACCTGAATACTTGTACCGCAGAACATTGTTGTGGCGAATCCACAATAATCTAGGGGATAAACCATGTACCAGTGGGTTCCCTACAATATTCAGGAATTTTCTTGTCAAATTATCTGAATGATGTTAAATTAATAAAGTTGTGTTGTGTATATCTGAGTAACATTGAATAGAGGCTTTGGCCATGCAAAAATTCTCGCGTGCAGCATGGCCAATCATTACCGGAGAAGCCGATGAATTACCGGTTAGAAGAACTGATTGACATAAAAAAAGTCCAGCCCCTTCTGGAAAACTTTTCCCGGATAACCGGTATAGTTACGGCCCTTCTTGATCTTGATGGAAATATCCTAATCTCAGCCGGCTGGCGGGATATCTGTACCAAATTTCATCGCGTCTGCCCGGAGACAGCAAAGAGATGTACCGAGAGTGATACTATTCTTGCCGGAGCTATGGCAGAGGGCAAGAAATATGCCGTGTATGAGTGCCTGAACGGTTTGATCGATATCGCTGTGCCGATTCTTGTAGAGGGTAAACACCTGGGGAATATCTTCTCGGGGCAATTCCTCTTTGCCGCGCCGGACAGAGAACGATTCCGCGAACAGGCGGCGGAATTTGGCTTTGATGAAGTTACCTACCTTGAGGCGCTGGACCGGGTGCCGATCTTCTCGGAGGGCGAAGTTAAGGTTACCACCGATTTTTTACTGAACCTGACGGGGCTTCTGGCGGAGATGGGATTGGACCGGATCGAGCAACTCGAGACCCAAAAAGCATTAGAAGAAAGTGAAAATCGATACCGGGCGATCGCGGAAGATATGCCGGTTATGATCTGTCGCTTTCTCCCCGGGGGCGAGATCGTCTATATCAATAAGGTTTACTGCGAGTATTTTGGAAAGAGCGTGGATGAGTTGATCGGATCAAATTTCTCCTTGCTGATTCCGGAAGCAGACCGTGAAACAGTTATGGCGAATCTCTCGGCGCTCACCCCTGAATCACCAACCCAACTTAATGAGCATAAGGTAATCGTGGCAGGGGGAGAGATCCGATGGCAACGATGGAATAACCGCGCCATCTTCAACAGTGAAGGGAAGATAGTCTCCTACCAGTCAGTAGGGGAAGATGTAACCGATCAGAGGAGTGCCGAAGAGGAACTGAAAGACGAAAAGGAATTTACCGAGACTGCCCTGAACACTTTAGAAGATATATTTTATGTATTTAACCTCGAAGGCGGATTCATCCGTTGGAACGAGAGATTGAAGGAGGTCTCTGGTTATGATGAACAAGAGATCGCGTCCATGATGCCGATTGACTTTTTTCTCCGGGAGGATCGTGAACGTCTGTCCGCGGCGATTGAGGAGGCGATAAAAACTGGTTTTTCCCGGGTGGACGCCAGGCTTCAAACTAAAGTTGGTGAGACTATCCCTTTTGAGATGACCGGCACTCTTTTAAAAGACAGCGAGGGGCAGCCTGTCGGGCTCTGCGGTACGGGAAGAGATATATCCGAACGGAAACGAGCCGAGGAGGAAGTCAGCTCAGCTCAGTCCTTTCTCGATACAATCGTTGATATGAGCCCATTTGCCATGTGGGTCTCCGATCGGGAGGGGACAATTATAAGGACCAACCGTTCCCTCCGCGAGACCCTCAATCTGACCGATGATCAGTTAATCGGCGGTTATAATGTGCTCAAGGACCTGAATCTGGAGAAACAAAATCTCATGCCCGTGGTAAGGACTGTCTTCGAGAAGGGGGAACCAGCACGTTTTACCATGCGGTGGATGGCGTCGGATGTCGGTGATGTCGATTTATCCTCCGGGCGTGATATGGATATAGACGTATCGATGTTTCCGATAGTGGACGCGGGAGGGAATATCACTAACGTGGTATGTCAATGGGTGAATATTAGTGAACAAACACAGGCAGAGCGACAATTACGCCAGAGCGAGGCTCGCTTTCGAAATCTTTTTGATAACGCGGCATTCGGGATCATCATCTGCCGACTGATTAGAGACGACTCGGGTAGAGCCATCGACTTTGAGCATCTGAATGCCAACGCGGCTATACAAAAACAGACTGGTTTTGAAATCCAGCAGATAATAGGCAAACGCGCGTCAGAATTAATATCACCGGAAGATAATTCCCGTCTTACTGAAATTTACAGCCAGGTGGTAGAAACTGGGAATTCTTATGAATACGAAGAGTATTTTGCCATTTATGATCGAACACTAAAAGTTGGCGCATTTCATATTAAGGGGGATTTATTCGCATTAACGGTTGTTGACATCTCCATGCGCAAGAAGGCTGAAGAGGAGGTAACTCGCCTGGCCAAGTTTCCAAGCGAAAACCCCAACCCGGTCCTGCGCGTGGACGTGGATGGTAAAATCATCTTCGCTAACCCGGGCAGCCGACCCCTTTTGGATTATTGGAAGTCAGCGGAGAATAAACTGATGCCCGTTAAATGGCGTGAGCGATGTAGGGGGGTCCTCGGTTCGAATCAGGTTGAGAACTTTGAGGAGAAAACAGCTGAATCCATCTTTCTCCTGACCCTGATCCCGGTTAGTGAGATGGGATATGTAAATATCTATGGCTTAGACATTACCGTGCTCAAAGAGGCTGAAGATGAGGTAATTCGCCTGGCCAAGTTTCCAAGTGAAAATCCCAATCCGGTCTTCAGGATAAATCAGTTGGGCCGGATCATCTATTCCAACCAGGGCGGCAGATCACTGCTAGAGTATTGGAAAACCGCTGAGAATGAACCTCTACCCGCGCAATGGTGTGATCGATGTGCAAGGGTTCTCGATTCTAATCAGGTTGAAAGCTTTGAGGAGAAAATAAAAGATTCATTTTTTCTCCTGACACTGATCCCGGTTAGTGAGATGGGATATGTAAATGTCTATGGCTTAGACATTACCGCGATCAAAGAGACAGAAGAAGAACTTCGCAAATACCGGGAGCATCTCGAGGAACTGGTACAAGCCCGGACCGCGGAGCTGGAGGCCTTCTCCCACTCGGTCTCCCATGATCTGCGGGCGCCATTGAGGAGCATGGACGGATTCAGCCAGGCGGTGCTGAAGGATTACGCGGAGAAGCTGGACGAACGGGGGAGAGATTATCTTCGCCGGGTGCGGTCCGCCAGCCAGAAGATGGGGAATCTGATCGACGACCTGCTGAAATTAGCCCGAGTCTCCCGTGCCGAGATGGGTCGCGGGCGGGTCGACCTGAGTGTGCTGGCCCGCTCCATTGCCGGTGATTGCCAGGCAGCGGAACCGGAGCGCAAAGTTGAATTCATGATTGAGGAGGGCTTAACCACGGAGGGGGATCGCCGGCTTCTGCGCCTGATGCTGGAGAATCTGGTCGGTAATGCTTGGAAATTCACCTCGAAAGGAAAGAAAGCCCTGATCGAGTTCGGGCGGATTGACAGGGATGGGAAACAGGTATATTTTGTCCGGGACAACGGCGCTGGCTTCGAGATGAAGTATGTCGACAAACTATTCGGGCCTTTTCAGCGCCTTCACACGGAGAAAGAGTTTCCGGGCACCGGGATCGGCCTGGCTACGGTTCGGCGTATCGTCTCCCGGCACGGAGGTGAGGTCTGGGCGGAAGGGGCGGTAGCGAAGGGGGCAACGATATATTTCACGCTGAGTTAACGTGCAGCTTTAATTTTTGGTTCTCAGTCATATTGTGTGGGTAGTAACATATATTATTTACCACGAAGGACACGAAGAACACGAAGAAAAATAAAGAAAACTATGTAATTTTTCCTGTTTTCTCAAATTCCTTCGTGAACTTCGTGCTCTTCGTGGTTAAAAAGGCTTTTCGAGTAAGGTCTAGCTCTCGTAGCGGCGACCTTCAGGTCGCCACTAGTGGCAGCCTGAAGGCTGCCGCTACGAAGTTGCGCCGAAGGCGCTAAGTTCTTATTAAGGAGGTAATCGTTATGAAAGATATCATATATCTGGTGGAGGATAACGAGGACGATATCGAGCTTACGATGCGGGCGTTCAAAGAGGCTAATATCATCAATCAGGTGATCGTAGCCCGGGACGGAGCCGAGGCGCTGGAATATTTTATGGGCGCCGGCTGGGAAGATAGAGATATCCCGGCGGTGATACTTCTGGATCTAAAGCTCCCCAAGGTGGACGGTTTGGAAGTTCTCCAACGTCTCCGAGACAATGAACGAACCCAGATGGTCCCGGTGGTGATACTCACCTCCTCCACCGAGGAACGGGATATGATCAATGGGTATAAATTGGGGGCCAACAGTTACATCAGGAAACCGGTGGATTTTATCCAGTTCAGCGAAGCGGTCAAGCAATTGGGACTGTATTGGCTGGTCCTTAACGAGTCTCCGCCTGAAGGAGGATCCTCATGAAAATGCCATTGAGAGTACTGCTGGCGGAGGATTCAGAAGACGACGCGATTCTTTTGCTCGAAGAGATCCGGGCCGGTGGTTTTGACCCGGAGTTCGACCGGGTCCAAAATCCTGAAGACTTTATCGACCGCCTTGAGCGCGGTAGTTGGGATATTATTCTGGCCGACTACTCGATGCCTCGTTTTAACGGTCTGGAGGCGTTGAGGTTGGTACAGGAGTGGTCGCTGGACATCCCCCTCATTCTTGTCTCCGGAACGGTCGGGGAGGAGGTGGCGGTGAAAGCGATGAAAGCCGGGGCGCAGGACTATATTATGAAGGACAACCTAACCCGTCTGGTGCCTGCCATCGAACGGGAAGTGAAGGATTACCGGGAACGGCGTAAGGCTGAAACTCATCTTAAGGAGTCCGAAGAGAGGTTCCGAATGGTCTTCGAGAATGCTGCCGATGGAATTCTTATCGTTGATATCGAAAGTCAGCGTTTTTTTGATGTTAATGCAAAGTTCTGCCGGATGTTGGGGTATACCAGAGATGAATTACTCAAGTTAGGGGTGGACAATATCCATCCGGAGGGAGAACTTCCGTCGGTTCATGAGCAATTCAAAAATCAGGTCAATCGGATGATCCCGTTGGCTCGAGAAATACCTGTGATAAGAAAAGATGGGAGTGTCTTCTTTGCCGACTTCACGGCATTCCCGATTGTACTATCCGGAAGGACTTATCTGGCCGGATTTTGCCGAGATATCACCGAAGCAAAAAAAACCAAGGAGGAGCTTGAAAAACATCATCTTCACCTGGAGGATCTTGTCCTAAAACGAACTGAGAGACTGGATAAGATGGTGACATTCATGGCCGGTCGCGAAGTACGGATGAGCGAACTGAAAAAAGTAATCAGGAAACTGCGCGCTCAATTGTCGCAAGCAGGTATAGAGCCGGAAGCTAATGATCCCCTTCTGAATAATTAAACAATTCTCCCCGGGAGGTCACGTCGCCGCACGAGCACCTGATATCCCTATAGGTGATCCGGCCTTGGTCACCCGATGCTGGATGAACCCACAAGCTATAGCTTACTCGAAAAGGTATTTTCAACTTTTTGTGTTCAAAAAACTAAATATTCACCACGAAGGTCACGAAGAACACGAAGAAAAACAAAGAAAACTATGTAATTATTCCTGTATTTTTCAAATTCCTTCGTGAACTTCGTGTTCTTCGTGGTTAAAAAGGCTTTTCGAGTAAGCTCAAGCTAGGAGCCATTACTCGGACAGGCTCCTAGAAGAACGTGAAGACTTTTCTGCTGCTATCAGGCGAGGTCGAAGCGATCCAGGTTCATTACCTTGTCCCACGCGGCAACGAAGTCATCCACGAACTTCTGCTGCGAGTCCTCACATCCGTAGACTTCCGCGATGGCGCGGAGCTGGGAGTTCGAACCAAAGATGAGGTCGACTCGGGTTCCGGTCCATTTGAGGTCGCCCGTTGTGCGTTCGCGCCCCTCATACACTCCCTCCGATTCCGAAGCCGGCTTCCATTCCGTGCCCATATCCAGCAGGTTCACGAAGAAATCGTTAGTCAGCGTCTCGGGGCGTTCGGTAAGGACTCCGTGTTGGGAACCACCGACGTTCGCCCCCAGCACACGCATACCACCAATGAGCACGGTCATCTCAGGCGCTGTCAACGTCAGCAGTTGTGCCCGATCGACTAACAGCTCCTCTGCCGATATGGTGAATTGGGTCTTGAGGTAATTGCGGAACCCGTCCGCGGCCGGTTCGAGTACGGCGAATGAATCCACGTCTGTCTGTTCCCGGGACGCATCAGTGCGTCCCGGCGTGAAGGGAACCGTTGCATCGTGACCGGCATTCTTCGCCGCTTGTTCTACTCCGGCGCAACCGCCCAGAACAATCACATCAGCAAGCGACACCTTCTTCCCTCCGGACTGCGCGTCGTTGAAATCCTTTTGGATTCCCTCAAGCGTCCGCAGTACGGTCGACAGTTGTGTCGGCTGGTTGACTTCCCAATCCTTCTGCGGCGCGAGACGAATGCGCGCCCCATTCGCACCGCCGCGCTTGTCGGAGCCGCGGAAGGTGGATGCCGAGGCCCAGGCGGTCGAGACCAGTTGGGCGACAGACAGTCCCGAGGCAAGGATCTTGCCTTTAAGGTTTGCGATGTCCTGCGCGTCAATCAGCTTATGGTCAACCGCGGGTAGCGGATCTTGCCAGATCAGTTCCTCCGCCGGGACCTCCGGTCCGAGATAGCGCGAGCGGGGGCCCATGTCGCGGTGAGTCAGTTTGAACCATGCCCGGGTAAAGGCGTCCGCGAATTCCTCGGGGTTCTCGTGGAATCGCTTCGCAATTGGTGCATAGATTGGATCCATCCTCAGAGAGAGGTCCGCCGTGGTCATGATGGTTGTAACCCGCTTCGACGGATCGTGAGCGGCTGGCGCGAGATCCTTCTCATCAGGATTGACCGGGACCCACTGCCATGCGCCGGCGGGGCTTTTTACCAAATTCCAGTCATAACCGAAGAGCAGATCGAAATAGCCCATATCCCACTGGGTTGGGTTCGCCGTCCACGCGCCCTCGATGCCGCTGCTGATCGTATCGTCGCCTTTTCCGCTGCCGAAGCTGCTCTTCCAGCCAAGTCCCTGCTCTTCGATGGGTGCGGCTTCGGGTTCCGGACCGACCAGAGCGGCGTCGCCCGCACCATGGCACTTGCCGAAGGTGTGGCCACCGGCGACGAGTGCAACGGTCTCTTCGTCGTTCATCGCCATGCGAGCGAAGGTATCTCGAACGTCACGGCCGGAGGCAACCGCATTCGGTTCGCCGTCCGGACCTTCCGGGTTCACGTAGATTAGGCCCATCTGTACGGCCGCGAGGGGGTTGTCGAGATCGCGGTCACCGGTGTAACGGCTCTTGGGCTTGTCGCTCGTAGCCAGCCATTCCTCTTCGGCACCCCAGTAGACGTCTTCTTCTGGTTCCCATATGTCCTCGCGCCCGCCACCAAATCCGAAGGTAGGTAACCCCATTGACTCGATGGCGCAGTTGCCGGCAAGGATCATGAGATCGGCCCAGGAGATTTTCCGGCCGTATTTCTGCTTGATCGGCCAAAGTAGACGACGTGCCTTGTCGAGGCTCACGTTGTCGGGCCAGCTGTTGAGGGGCGCCAGGCGCTGATTGCCGGACCCCGCTCCACCGCGGCCATCGCCGGTGCGGTACGTGCCCGCGCTGTGCCACGCCATCCGGATGAAGAATCCCCCGTAGTGACCGAAATCGGCCGGCCACCAGTCCTGCGAGTCGGTCATTAACGCGTAGAGGTCCTTCTTCAGGGCCTCCAGATCGAGTTTTTTGAACTCCTCAGCGTAGTTGAACTCCTCGCCCATCGGATTGCTCTTGGCCGAGTGCTGATGGAGTATTTTGAGGTTCAACTGATTCGGCCACCAGTCCCGGTTCGACGTGCCTTTACCGGCGGCGTGTTCGTGAGTCTTGCCCGTTACCGGGCGTTCGCTTTCACTATTCATATCCCCTCCTGTCACGTTCTGTGTTTCTGTCAAATCTTTCCGCTGGTGTTGTTTCTAAATATATTCTTTGGAGTGGGTTAAAGCCCTTTCTTGCTCATCCCCACTGAAAGCTTACCTCCTACCTTTTGAATATCCAACAGCCAACAAGGAATATCCAATATCCAAGTGCTTGCATCCCGAACTTGTTTCGGGGGAGGCAGTCGCTATCGCTACTTGCTTTTCTTGGCGGTTTCGACACTCGTAAACAGGATTGCAATTAATTCATCAGTTTCCTGTAGAAGCGGAGCGAGCTGATACACTGATTCAATCATCTGCGCCTCCGCAATGATCTTAAGCCAAATCTCTGTCTCTCGGAGTTCCTTGAGGGCTATCTTAAGTTTATGAACGAAATCGGCCTTAGATTCTGCGCTTTGGGCCTCTCCATAGTTTGGAGCCGGCGATGTTCCACTCCTCAATATCTGTGAAGAAACATGTTTGCCAGCCTTCGTTTCCGGTAGGGATTCAGAAAGCTTGATGATCCTGACGGCATAGGCAACCAAACGATCCTGCAAATCGTACTGCCTTTCCTTCTTCATTGGATATTCCTTGTTGAATATTGGATATTCAGTTCGCCTCCTCCGGTTTTCAGCCGGAGGCTGATGCGCCTCTGGCGCACATTCTTTCATAAAACTTTTTACAGTACCCGCTCTGTGTTTCTTTCAACGTTCGCTATAGGCATCGCTGAAATTGTCTGTTTTATTTTACCCGCCAGGGCGGATCAATCGCTTCAGATCGTTGGTGTATCATTCAGAGGCTGTCCGGATACCGCTTCTCCGGTGTCGGCTTCCGCCGGTTTTTTGAGCATCTCCCGCGTCAGCGTCTTCAGTTGGAGGAGGTGGATCGTCACGCCGACGGCAATGATTCCCAGCAAAGTTCGCAACCACCATGCGCGGGCAACGAACACAGCCGAATAGCCTATCATACCCCACAGGAGTGTCAGCGAGACGATCTTGGCACTCAAGGTGATGGCGTGGTGTTCCCGGTAGTTCCGGATGTACGAGCCAAACCACCTGTGGTGGATGAGCCACGCGTAGAGACGGTCGGAGCTCCGAATGAAGCAGGCAGCCGCCAGCAGCAGGAACGGCGTCGTGGGCAGGAGAGGGACGAAGATGCCGATGGTCCCCACGATGATCGCGAGGATTCCAATCGCCACCAGAAGCCCTCTCCATATTGCCGTCTTCTTCATATACCGAACCTTCTGCACCAACGGGGCTATCTCGACCTTGTTCGAAAAGGCTTTTTAACCACGAAGAACACGAAGTTCACGAAGGAATTTGAAAAAACAGGAAAAATTACATAGTTTTCTTTGTTTCTCTTCGTGTCCTTCGTGGTAAATATTTAGTTTTTTGAACACAAAAAGTTGAAAATACCTTTTCGAGTACGGTCTAGCTCCCCGGCTCAGAACACGTAGACCGGGCCAAAGAGAATCGAGGTGTCGTTTGAGGTCACGTGTTCCATATAATCGAAACGTATCACCGCGCCCCAGTGTGCGTTGAACATACAGTGCGCACGGGCACGTACTGTCTGGTAATCGTCGTCCGACTCCTGGCTGTCTTGATAGTAGTATTTCACCGTGGCGGCCAGCATGCGCCAACGCCACGCCACCGTTAGGCCGTACAGGTACGAGTCGTTGTCTACATCCGCCCGTTGCGTCTCTACTCGCTCCCAGGCGTAGCCGACGTAGGGATTTACCCTGAGATGCCATTCCGGAATATTTATAAGCATTCCGGCCTTCAACATCGGCACGCTCACCGTGATGTTCTCATTCTCTGGCTTGATCTTGTGATAGAGATGGCCCGCGCCGACATTCCACGAAATCCGCGTTTTTTGGTCGCCATACAGGTTCAGGAAGGCAAAGTTTCCGAATACGTCTGTATCGTTAACATCCGTTAAGAAGACGAAATCCGTAAACACAAGGTTTTTGTGCACTAAAAGGAAGAAGAGCCCGTACTCCGGTGCGGTGTCGGTCTCCTTCTTGACCTCGCCTCGTTCCCCGCGTACTTTCATTTCGTTACGGTCCCACCCGAACAGCGGGCTGATAGTTACTATCGTGTCCCTCGTCTGCGCATCGGGTAGTGTTTCAACGCTCCCCGCCGCAATCCCCGGGATCTGCCCCGAGCACAGTAGCGCCGCGCTAAACAATGACATGATGTCTTTACGCCTCATCACCAAAATCCCGCATCGCGTACATACAAAATGATGCTGTAGATGATCTGCCCCGCATAGTTGTACCACTTTTCAAGTGACCCATCCCTCCAACTTTGGACCGCCCACACTTTACTTTTTCGCCAACAGTAGCCTGGTTTCTTGCTGAACTTACTCTAGCTAGAGCTTACTCGAAAAGGTATTTTCAACTTTTTGTGTTCAAAAAACTAAATATTCACCACGAAGGTCACGAAGAAAACAAAGAAAACTATGTAATTATTCCTGTTTTTTTCAAATTCCTTCGTGAACTTCGTGTTCTTCGTGGTTAAAAAGGCTTTACGAGCAAAGTCTAGCTTGTTTAACTAATAGAATAACAGATATCCAAATGGTGATCAATTATAAAATGCCCTGTTCCCTGGAAAGCGAAAAGGCAGAATCTCTCACAAGAGAAGTTCTACCTTTTGCTCAAAATGACTCCCCGGAGAGGACTCCCCTCACTCCTCTCATTCCATTTGAGGTCTTCGGCAGGACAAACTCACTAGTTTGAGTCTGCAACATGAAAATTTACAGAAAAAGGGACGGTTCTCTATTGAATGAACCGTCCTCTTGGGTCATTAAAAGACCGGGGAATTGGGAAAGTTAATACCCTTTATCGGGGTCTCCGGTAGTTGGTTTTCGGCAGGTGAACTTCTAACTCAAACTCAATTATAGGTGTACTGCGTCCATGACATACAGATGATGGCGGAGGTCAGGCGTATCCAGCCGCCCCCCATACTGTGCCATGACTATATCTATTGTATTGGCACAGGCGGTGGCTCTGCCATTAAATGCTCCCTTCCCTACCTCGTCACCGGAACATCCCCACTTGACCCATAATAAGCACGAGTTATCCCACGAACCGCCCAAAGGCCGGACGTTCCTCGGAAAATGCCAACGGCATCGGTGCCGGTCCCCGCATAGTCGCCCGGGACCGGAAGGTCGAAAGCACTCCCGAAATAAGTCCGACTTACTCCCCGAACAGCCCAGAGGCCGGCAGTGGACCGGAATATTCCTATATCCCATGATCCGCTGCCGTTGTAATCTCCGGGAACGGTATCATCCAAAGAACCTCCGAAATAGACCCGGGTTACACTTCTTATCGCCCAGAGCCCGTAAGTCGGCCGGAAGATCCCGATATTTTTGGCGCCGGCCCCATTAAAATAACCGGGAACTGGTTCATCCGTAACGCCACCAAAATAGATCCTGGTGACTCCCCGGATTGCCCAGAGACCGGAGGCACCGCGGAAAATGCCGACGTCACAAGAACCATCTCCGTCATAGTCACCCGGCTGAGGAAGATCGGAGGAAGAACCGAAGTAGACACGGGATACACCCCTCATAGCCCACAATCCCGCGGCTGACCGGAAGATCCCGATATCAGTTGTTCCATCGCCATCATAATCTCCAGGGACGGGATCATCCATCGAGCCACCGAAGTAAATTCGGGTCACTGCCCGAATCGCCCAGAGACCCGAACTTCCGTGATAGATTCCGACATCTGAGGTTCCATCTCCGTCATAGTCGTAAATCCAGAGAGGGCCGCCTGGGGCGTTTGTCGGTGAGGGCTGTGGGGGCATCAAGGGAGTCTGGGTCGGTGTAGTCGATGGGGTAGTAACGGGAACTGGGGTCGGCGTAGGAGTTTGTGGAGTCGTTCCTGTAGTAGGATTTGGAGTAATTGTCTTTCTGGGAGTAGCAGTTTTTTGTGGGATGGGTCCCGGTGTCGGCGTAGATATTTGTGGGGTCATTCCTGGAGTAGGATTTGGATTTGGAGTAATTGTCTTTCTGGGAGTAGCAGTTTTTTGAGGAATGGGCCCCGGTGTCGGCGTAGAAGTTTGTGGGGTCGTTCCTGGAGTAGCAGTTTTTTGAGGAATGGGCCCCGGGGTTGGCGTCGCGCTGGAAAGAGGCGTCACAGTCGGCTCACCCTCCTCCAGATATACATCATCAATAGCGAGATTGACGGAGCCTTTGGTATAAGTAAACTTCAACTGGTTGGTGCTCGGGTTGAGAGAGAATTCCCCAAACTGGGTGCCGGTCGTGGGAAAATTAAAGATATCGCTTACCTCGTACCAGGTGGCCGCGTAATATTCTTCCACCAGGAGGTGGCTGGAAGAGTCGGTTCCTTGACCTTTTAACCAAAACTGGAGCGCGTCGGGATTAGTGAAGGGGGCTGTCTTGATAACATCTCCGCCCGCGTCCAATCTGATCGAGGGTGAGGCGGCTCCGTAATTTCCGGTGGCGGTATAGGTATCGGAGTTCTGGCTGCAGTTGGTAAAGGTCCATCCGGCAGGTCTGGTCCCGATTTGATAATCGTCAAAGCCCTCCTCCATAATGGGAGGAGGAGTGTCAATATTATACGTCTTTATCATCCCCATATGGTCCATAGTGCCGTGTGAATCGTCATACTTAATCGGTGGGACTTCACTGGCTACGTTGGGGAAGACCCAGCTGTCGAAGACGATCCCCTCCGAATAGCTCCTATCCTGGGTACCGACCATGGTCGTCGTATGCAGCTCGTCCAGAAGGTGATTGGCCATAAGCCAGTCGTATCGTTTATCCCTGCCTTCATTGGTGTCGGAGTTACCAAGTCTGTCCGCCGGGGTGTGGTCGTTATAATCGAGGAAGGAGGCGAAGACGGAGAGGCACGGCTCAACGGGGCTGTGATATGTATTGAGATCTCCGCCGACCAAAATGTAGTGGTCATCGTCAAAGTTGGCCTGGACATAAGCCTTGATCTGTTCCGATTCGACTCTTCTGGTCTCCCTTTCAGTAGGTCCGGGACTGGCCTTGAGATGGACGCTCACCACCTGAAGATCGATATCTCCTGGAATATTTATCACCGCCCAGGCAAAGTCACGATCGGATACTTCCGGGTCACTCCATTCTCCCGCTGATTTGAAGGGCCAGCGGCTGATGATTCCGTTGGGACTGGATCCGATTTCGTAATAGAGATAGTATCCGGGGCCGAAGACTTCATTTACATATTCCTCACGGGTACTTCCCGTTGCTACCTTGAACTCCTGAATTAAGACAATATCTGGGGTCAGCCCCTGAAAGATACGTCGGCTGTTGCTATAGTAATTGATGTTCGGCCAACCGCCGCTGACCAGATTCGCGGACATGACCTGGATTTCACCCCGGAGGAGGCCGGAATCAGCCTGAAAACTAACGGCCAGAAATATATTCAAACAGATAAAAAATCTACTGACAGGTCCCATCTTACTCATAGGATTAAATTCCTTTCTATCTACTATTCAGTCATTTTTTCTTTTTGCCGAGCTAAGTTTAAATTTGAGGTTTAGTTAAAGAAAATAGTCAGCTAAAATTACTTTATATGTTCTCGGATGAATTGACAAGGAGAATCTCCGAATACGCAATATCAAGACCCCTATTCTCTTTTGCTGCCAGGCAGAAATTGAAGTGAAGGGAAAAATATGCTTTTCTTTCTCTTCAGATCCCTCTATTGTCTGTTTTTAGCTTTTTAATGATTCAGGTATTAAGCGAAATGGATAAACCGTTTATCTGGAGGCAACCATGATCAAGTCCAATATTTTTCGGGCAGGTCTCATACTTGCCCTGGGTCTACTCCCATATGGATGCGGACCCGGCGAACCAACAAAAACTAAGGAGATAGATATGTCTGAAATACAACCGATTACGGTCACTATCAATACTACCAAAGGTCCGATCCGCCTGGCCCTCTTCGCGGATCAAACTCCTATTACCGCGGCTAATTTCGTGAACCTTTCCCGTCGCGGCTATTATGACGGAGTAAAGTTCCACCGGGTAATCAAGGACTTCATGGTCCAGGGCGGAGATCCCACCGGAACCGGGCGGGGCGGCCCCGGATATCAGTTTGGTGATGAGTGCACTCCGAATCTCAAACACGATTCCCCCGGGGTCCTCTCCATGGCCAATTCCGGACCGGGAACCAATGGATCTCAGTTCTTCATCACCCATGTCCCCACTCCATGGCTGAACGGGAAACATACCGTCTTCGGAAAAGTAATTGGCCCCGAGGATATGGCTGTGGTTAACTCTATAGCTCAGGGCGACTCGATCAAGACTGTCACTATCGAAGGAGATATCCAGCCGCTTCTGGATGCCGAGGCCGACAAGATCACCGCCTGGAACAAGATCCTCGATGACAAGTACCCGGCCAAATAACCAAGCCGAATCCGAGAGAGATGCCTACCTTCTGGCTCACCGCCGCCCCACCGGCAGACTGGGGCGGCAGGTAGCTGAAAGTATGAACTCCCATCACCGCCCCCTAAGAGAATGGGGGCTGAAACTGGGGAATTTCCCCGACGAAGCCCGGATACTCGAAGCCGCCTGCGGCGGTGGGATGACCGCCCGCGCCTTACTCCGGGAGATGGGCGTCTCCTCCCTGGTCGGTTTCGATCTCAGCGAAGAGATGGCTCGATTCTCCCGGCGGATCAACCAAGCCGATGTTGGAATGGCCCGGGCCGCTTTTCTTGCCGCGGATGTATCGAGTCTTCCTTTCCCCGATTATTCCTTTGACGGTGCGGTGGCCTTTGAGACCACTTATTTCTGGCCCGACCTGGTCCGGGGTCTCCGCGAGCTGGTTCGGGTACTCCGGCCTTGCGGCCGCATCCTCATCGTCAACGAACTCTATCGTTATCCGGGGCTGACAAAAGAGGAAGAGAAGGTTATAAAACTCCTGGAGATGGAGGTGCTCACAACGGAAGAATCCCGCACCCGACTGGCGGAAGCTGGACTGGAGAAGGTGAAAATTACTCTTCATCCCGATCATCCCTGGATCGCCCTGACCGGCCAACGACCCGGGTTAAGGCAGTGAAGAGACCCCCCGCAACCCGGTTTGAACTCCGCGAAAGAGATCGGAGAATTTCTTCTCAGCAATCCCGGGCAGAGAAAGAAACTAAGAGGAATATTCAAAGGCTTACCAAAGAAATGGCAGAACAAAATCAAAACAAGCGTGGAAAGTATTTCTCCAAAACTGCATAATTTTATCTCAAGCAAGACCCATGTGGGTTTATCTCACAGATGAATAAGTTCAAAAGCTAGCCCACTCGTATTCCCCCCCTCCCCCATGGTCCCTATAGTCCGCTCGGCTTATAGGGAACGGACGGTTTCCCGTTAACATTCGCTTCCATCGGATGCCAGTTCACCCAGGGCCATGCGGCAGAGATTTGTAATGTATATTGGTTGAAGACCTGCTTCAGCAGCCGGATTTTTCAAAGCCCGGTCGCACCCCGGACAGAGGTTAATCAGCGCGGTTGCCCCGCTGGCCACGGCATCGTCGATATTTTTTTTCTGGATCTCGGCCGCGCGCTCGGGGTAGATATCGAGGAGCGGGCCGGTACAGCAGAGGGACTGTTCTCTGTCATATTCTCTTTCGATCCGATCAACTCCGATCAGGTCGAATATCTCATCCAGGAATATTTCTTTCTCCGGGGTGAAGCGAGACGAACAGGGACGCTGATACGCTATCGGACGTTCCAGCCTGGTGACGCGGCTCCGGTTATCTCGGAGATAATCGCGGAGGTATTCAAATATATGCTTATAATTAAACGGGACGGTGATCCCGTATTCGCCGACTTTGGCATGGGTCATTGTGTAGCACTCATCATGGAGAAAGACGATATCACGTCCGAGATCGGCGACATTGTCGATAAATCTCCGTGCGTTTTGTTCGAGCGGTCCCACCCGTCCGGTATGGACATACCCGAAAATACAGAAGTATTTGCCTCCTTTGGCGATCCCCATCCCCTTAAAGAGATCTCCATCGATGGCCCCCGCGGGGAGCCACGGCTCCGTAAAGCAGAGGGAGAGGATGGGACGGTCGGGGTCTCCCGGAATAACTTCAGACGGCAACTCCATCATATCCTCGAACCAGGCAAACTCCCCGGGTCCGGCCGGAAAGATCCCGGTCTTCTCCTCCATCCGGCAGATCAGATCGAAGGGATCGGCGCCGGTGGGGCAGTACTCGCGGCAACCGCAGCAGAGAACGCAGGCATCCAGAATGGGAGCCGCCTCTCCTGCGATCAGAGCCTTAATCTCCGACTTCCCCCGCTCCAGATCGTAATCGACATAGAGACACTTCTCCAGGCACTCACCGCACAAGTTACATAGTGATTTATTCCACATTTGATTCACCCCTTTTCCCAATTTCGCCAAACCGGAAGGAGTTAGAATTTAGATATTAGGATTTAGTATTTCCCGCTCGAAAGTCTTTTCGAGCGGGATCATCATTATATCTTATCCGCTGATAGAGCAACAGCACCCAGAGAGTAGCAGTAACCACCCAGACCGCCCCGGTGAAATGGAGGCCCAGGGTATAGGCACAGACACTGCAGGTATAGAGGCCCACCGCGGAGGGGATGCTGGTCAGCAAGGTTATCGGCCCGGTCCGGGTCCTGAAGCCCTGGATAATCTGAGGGATCAGTGCCAGTCCGAAGGCGATCGAGCAGATCGCCATTATCACATCCTGGATCATAGAATCAATTCTCCCGCTTGTGGGGTTGAATGAAAGTTAATTGCGTTAACTTAAAAATTCTTATAACCACGAAGGACACGAAGTTCACGAAGAGATTATAAAAAACAAGAAATGACGCTATCGTTTTCTGGTGGATTCCTTCGTGTACTTCGTGGTGAATATATAGTTTATAAGAACATCCATGAATTATCAGTCGAGCTGCCCGGCCTCGTTCTTCATTGCCTCGCTCCAGATATTCTCCAGATCTTTCTCCAGTCGGGCGGCGCCGGTGGGGCATAGTTCATTGCAGCAGAAGCAACTGATACAGGTCTCCTGGCTCAGAATGGGATAAGGGTTCATCTTGATGGAACCGGTCGGGCAGTTTTCAGCGCAGAGGCCGCATTGAACGCATGAATCTTCATCGAAGGTAACCCGGACAGAGACCATCTCCCGGATCGAAGCATCCATCGCGTCGGCATCGCCCGCGGCCCCACCGGAGAAGGTAACTGGATGGACAAAATCCGGCAGAGACTCCGGCACCCCGGGAGGATTGAACTCTATCTCTTCCTGGATAAGCAAACCTCTCTCGCTGGAGAGCCGGACTGTCGGCACCATCTCCGGATCGTATCCCATCATAAGGGCCATCGCGTAATCGGCGGCAAATATTGAGTTCGAGACTATATAGAGATTCTCCCGGCGGATATCACCGTGAATAGGACCGTTCCCCTCCATGACCAGGCCGCCGTCGATGACCGCGATTCGCGGGGGAAGCAGAGAAGCAAGATCGATCAGCATCCCGGCAAAGTCATCCCGCTCCGGGAATTCCCGGTGGATGCGCATCTTCTGGGTGCCGGGGATGACTCCATAGAGATTTTTTACCGCTCCGGTCAGGAACTGGTAAGAAGAAGTTTTAAAGCGGGGCATCGAGATGATTAAGTCCGCCTCCAGCGCGGCACCGGCCAGAAATAGCTTTCCGCATTCGCGGCAGGGGAAGAAAACTTCCCGGGCATCCTGCCCGATATTGGTATAGTTATCGCCGCAGAGATCCAGGAAACCGGCCCGGCGGAAGGTTCCCTCGGTCTTGCCGGGATTCCCTCCGGGGCAGTCCCCCATAGAGACTGTATGCCCGAGACCTTTAAGCGCTCCACATATTTTGTGGACCAGGGCGGGATTGGTTGTTACTCCCCGCTCGGGAGGGAAGGGAGCCACGACATTCGGCTTGACCAGTATCTTCAGCGGTGCGTGATCGAAGTTTGATTGGATCTTATCCACTACCTTCAAGACCTCGGCAACAACCGGGGATAGATCCCCGGTTCTCAGAATGGTTACTCTATCCGGATTCGTTTTTGAGTTCTCAGTCATATCATCTGTCTTGTTCTATTGGATATTCAGCTCGCCTTTCCCGGACTCTCTCTCTCCACTAAATCAATCGCCCCCACCGGGCATATCTCCGCGCACCAGCCACAGCCGGAGCAGAGATCATCTTTAACCGTCGGGCGGTTCCCGGTCGCGGTCCGGGCCAGGCAGGGGTTTTCACAGCAGATACCGCATTTTATACACCGGCGGTAATCAGTCCGGGAGACGGGGTTATCGGCCATCCAGCTCTCCCAGTATTTTTCTCCTCGTTCTTCGGTGAGTCCCTCGGCAGCGCTGTCATAGACCGGCAGAGGTTTGAAGCCGGGTGCGCAGGGACAGAGACCATCTTCCCAATGCTCGGCCCGGTATGCTTTCACTCCGTCAACGATTCTTGATATTGACTTAAACCCTTCCCACATCACCACGCTGCTTAACTGGACGCTGTCCGCTCCGAGCGCGACCAGCTCTATGACATGCGCCAGATTTAATATCCCTCCCACCGCCGAGAGGCTGATCCCGCAGCCGGGGATGGAGGCCCGGGCACTCCCCATCAGGGCGATGGTGGTGAATAATAGGTATCTCCCCCACGGACCGGAAGCCCCCCCGAAAGAGAGAGCGGGGAAATTACGGTAAGGCGGACGGACCGCGCCGGAGATATCGGGAGGACAGATCGCTTTCAACGCGTCGAATATCGAGAGCTGATCCACTCCCGCGTTCCAGCAGGACTCAATGATTTCTTTGGCGCCAATTCTTAGATGAGCATATCGGATCTTCAACGCTATCGGCAATCCGGTCAGCTCGCGGATAGTCTCCACAATCTTCAGGCTCTCGTTCAGCCAGACCCGGGCGCCATCCTGGGAATACCGGTGAAGATTTGGACAGGAGAGTGCGATCTCGAAAGCCGCGGCGCCCGCGTCGGCCAATCGGCGGAGAACCTCGATGCCATCCGGGCCTTCGGGAACATCTCCGATATTAGCGACCAGGGGAACCGCGAGTGAGGAAACAGTTTTTTTAACCAGCTCGATCCCGACCTCGGCCGGGATAAAGTTCGGATAGGGTGGCCCGAAGAGATAGAATGCCTCCGGATCTCCCCGCTCCGAGCAAGCCGCGCGGATTCGGATTACGGGCCCTTTCATCTCTAGATCGGGACAGCCGGGAGCGATCTCGCCGGTAACCAGCAGCGCCGCGCCGCGATCGGCATATTCCCGGTAAAGATCAACCTGTCGATCGATGTCAAACCTTGAAATTGGGGAGTGAGGGGCTACCCAGACCGGCGCTTCGTGAGTTTGAAATGTGGGCCAGAATCCGGAACCACTGGTATCAGTCATAAATAGCCTCCGATAGTAAAATTATGAGGTAAGATTAGCATACTTCCATCAGAAAGAGCAATTCAGGAATTTATTAATAGAGGGAATTTAATAATAGGACGTATCCCTCACTCCGTTCGGGCAACTGAAGTGCCTTAAGTGCGCTTCCTCCGTCGCTAAAGCCCCGAATCAAGTTCGGGATGCCCCGAAATGAACAAGCACTTTGGCGGATAAATAAGTGCCTAAAGTTAAAAGATTCGCCTCGACAACGGAGCTGAGTATTAAATTGTTTGGTTATAAACAGTTATTGTCCTGGTAATATCAATTAAACAAACCGGGATCCCGAAGGATTTCGGTCCCGAGACTTAATATTAAACAACTCGGGATCCCGAAGTATTTCGGTCCCGAGACTTAATATTAAACAACTCGGGATCCCGAAGTATTTCGGGAGAGAGAGAGAAAAAATATTCCTAAGCAGCAATTTACAGCCATCATGGATAGACACGAAAATAGCTGGAATTTGAAAAGTTGGACAATGGGATATCAGTGCTTTAATGCTACCCTCTTGTTATCAAATGGATGCTAAATTCTTAATTACTTGACCAAATCGACAGTCCTGCCGCAGGACTGACGATTTGGTCAAGTATTTTTAATGCTTCTCATCGAACCTATCGAATAGGTCGAGCTTCTTCTTTACCGGTCCGGCTATGGTATTTAACTTGTAGAGAAGGTCATGAGGTCCGTCCACGTCAATTGTTATCTTCAAACCCTTTCGGCTCCGGCGCACTTCGATTGCCTGGTTCCACATCGAGCGGATCGTGGGGTCTTTTTCACAGATATCTTCAATGATGTCGAGCTGGAGCTCATGTTCATTCTTTTCTGAGTCCGGGTTCTGCCGATAAACCTCGTATTTCAGATCAGCCAGGTCCATCTCTCGGGAAAGCACCATCTCAAACCATTTCTTCCGTCGTTTCGGATCCTCAATCCGGAGGAGCCACTCCCCATGACCGGAAGTCATCTCTCCGGCGACAATTGCCTTCTTCATAGCAGGCGTCAGGTTCTTCACCAGATTGGTCAGAGTATAGATCCGGGACCGTGATTTTCCGCAGGGCTTGACCAACTCATCTACCGAATAGCCATACTCGTTCACCAGTTTCTGATAGGCGTACCCCTCCTCCAGTCGGGTAAAATCCTTCCGGTTGATGTTCTCGACGAATCCCATCAGGACCGCGTCCCGGTCCTCGATATCATCCCATACCTCGGCGATGATCGTCTTATGCCCCAACGCCTTCGCACCAACCAGCCGCCGGTTACCGGCGAAAAGCAGGTAATCATTCTTGACCGGCATTACCTTAACCGGGTTCATCACCCCCCGATCGCTGATCGACTCCAGCAGTTCTTCGGCCTCATAATCTTTCTCCAGCCGCATCTTGCAGAGACTGCCAATGATCTTCGATATCTCGATTCTCTTTATCTCCATGGTTTTCTCCTCTTTCTATTTATGGCCTATAAACCAAATCGGCACTACCCGTTTTCAGTCTCTAACAGTTAAAACTAATGCCTGGTTTGCTGTATTACTTGAATTGCTGAGCTTATTTGGATTCGAATTCCGGGACCGGCTGATCCGCGTGGTCGACCTCGGCATCTTTCACTTCAATCTCCTCGGTCGTTACTTCCGGTTTTGAACTTTTTTGCGACGCGCAACCTGAAAAGCTGATGGCTGCGGCGAAAACCACCAGGGACAACCCTGTGATTCTAATTATTTTCATAATTTTCCTCCCTTTGCGTCTCGATTAAGTACATACTTAACCAGAATCTTCCTGCTCCTAAAAGATATCACACTTTCCTTAAATATGCCGGGGATAATTTTCAACAAGCCTCTCGATTCGTAAAGTTAATCTATTAAAATGGAATTGACGCGAGGTGGTAATTAAAAACCAACCTCGTTGAATAAGTGAGGAAATAATACCATCCGCAATAGTGGATATTTTATTCACGATCGTTAATAAAATGTCCACTATTGGAGGAAGTGATAAGTTCGGAGTTGTGTAATCACACTCACCCGGGGGGATATCACACATGCTCCGCTATGAACTGATTCACCCGTCACGTGAAGTGACGGGGGTCTGGGGATGTTGGGGAGTGGCGGTTAGCTTCTGATCTGATTCACCCCCGACCAAAGGTCGGGGAGGTTTTTGGGTGTGGGTGACCACTCTCAGGATGACTTTTGTTTCCAATTCCGGAAACATAGCATCGGTGGAAAAGTCGCCGATGCTTTTAAGATAACCCCCCAGTAAGTTCATAAATATTTGTTATCATTATACTCTTTTTGTGTTAACATTTTAGTGCAAAATCGCAGTGAAATATGGTAGTGTATGCCGGGCTTGGTTCGAAACATAAAACAGCGACTGAAAGGAGCTGATTTATATGAAGAGATTGAGCTTGATCGGTTTGATTATTTTATCGGCCTGCCTCCCGATTTTCTCCCGGGCCGCGCTATCTCCTTCCGAAAAGATCGAATTGTTGGAGGAGCGGTTTCTCGAGGGCAAGGTCAGCGAACGGACCTATCTCGAACTGCGAACGAAGTATCGCGGCTGGGTTGAAGCCGCCGTCTCCCCTCCTCCCCTCCCAACTCCCCCTGGGAGAGATAAAGCCAGGGTCATTCACATTATGGATGGAGATACCGTCAGTCTATCAAACGGGGAACGGGTCCGGTATCTGGGGATTGATACGCCGGAGTCGCGGAAAAAGAATGCCGATGGGAGCTGGAAAAAATTAACCAATCCCTATGCCGACCGGGCGACGGAATTAAATCGAAGGTTGGTGAAAGGGAAGAGGATCGAGCTGGAATACGATGTCACCGCCCGGGATCGCTACGGGAGAAAATTATGTTATGTTTTTATCGATGGTGTTTTCGTCAACGCCGAGTTGGTGCGGCGTGGGCTGGCGATGCCGATGAGCTGTCCGCCTGATGTTAAGTATGAGGATATCCTGAGGATGGCCATGGATGAAGCCCGGCTGGAAAAGAGGGGTCTCTGGAAAGATCTGCGGAAAGACCCGATAGCGGCGGCGGAGGCGGAGAAGTATATCGGACAGGTGCAGACGGTGGAGGGGGAAGTAAAATCGGTCTATCCCGGGGAGCAGTGCATATCACTTAACTTCGGCGATGACTTTCGGACCGACTTCACGATTGCTATATTCCCCAACCAGCTCGACAACTTCCGGAGAAGAAATATCGATCCCGTTCGCGACTACCTCGGGAAGAGAGTACGAGTCTGCGGTCTGATCAAGGAGTATAACGGCCCCGAGATAGTGGTCGAGCGGCCGGAAGAGATCGAATTCGTTCCGGATGAAGAAATCCGCCCTCAACCAATGGCAAGCGCTACTCCTCCCGTAATATAAAGATTTCTACTCTTTTTAAATATAGCCTAAAAAGGTTCCCGTTCCCGGCAAAATGAACTGGAACTTGCCTCCCTCTAATCTTCCCGGGATCATGAAAGAATCAATAATAGGAGATAAACGGTTCCAGGTAATGGGAAAAATTTCGCTTGATGATCTCTAATCGGCTCGGGTCGGTCTCGTTGGCCATTCTCTCATTAATTATCGCCAGGATCGCGTCCCGGTTCCCCCCCTTCTCTTCCACTGTCGCTCCGATAAATCTTAGTTCCGAAAAATCCTGCTCCAATTCCTCCCGGTTGACCGGGGGATGATGCGAGTCCACATAATAGAGCGCGTCATAGCTCAATATCTTATCGATCAGGGGATAGAGTTTGGCGGTGGTAAAGGTCCAGACCGGCTGATAGAGGTCCAAATTCATGCAGTCACCCAGGAAGAGAACTTTTTCCTCAGGGATATAGATAACCGAGGAATCGGCCGAGTGATCTCCACCGACATTTTCTATCCGGCAGGTTAGATCTCCCAAGTCAACCTCTAGCCGGTTTTCAAAGATAATATCGGCGGTGGCGATCTCCAGGTCGCTCCGGTCGGGCAGTTCAATTATAATATTATCCCGACAGAAAGCGATCTCCCTGCCGTCGCGGACCCGTTCATCCAGCGATTTATCATTCCAGGCGTACCGAGCCATCTCAATCAATTTTTCATTGGTTATTCTCTGGGCTATGGTGGGTAAATTCATCATTGCGATACCGAAGACATGATCCCAGTGCCAATGAGTCAGCGCCAGATATCTGGCCGGAGAACGGATCAGATCTTTCAATCCGGACAGAAACAATTCGGCGTGGGCCGGGGAATTACCGGCATCGACTACCAGAGTTCCCTTTTTCCCGCTGATCGCTCCCAGGGTCGGACGGTCGCAACTATGATCAAAGGGGAGAAGATATATATTCTTAGTAATTTTTATAAATTTTTTTATATTCCCCATTTTAGATTGCCTCCTCTTTACCAGTTTAGTCTTTTACCTTGTAACACCCCTACCCTTCCCCGGCCTTGAGGGCCGGGGAAGGACTGAAGGAGCCAAGCATAGACCCCGCCACTACCAGACAGGCTCCTATGATACTGAGATTGTCGAGATTTTCCGGTGCCAGGTATTGGGGAAAAAGACCGGCCAGGATCGCGACCGCGCCGAGTGTGATCAGCGGAGTGATAGCGACAATAAGGCCGATACGGGAGACTTCGAGATGCTCCAGCGCCTCGGAGAAGCAGCCGTAGGCAATAACGGTATTGACGGAGCTAAACACCAAAAGACCGATCCGGACCGGATCAAGATCCAGTATCCTTCCCGGGTGAGCCAGGGGAAGAAACAAAAGCATCCCACCGATATAGACCCGGGCCATCACTATCTCGGAGGGAAAGTATCGGAGGAGCTGCTTCTGGGCCATGGCATAGCCGGCCCAGAAGAGGGCGGATATGATAATAATAATCAGCCCGAGCGAGAGATTATTTATCCCGGACAAGATCTTCTCGATCCGACCATGGAAGAAGAAGAGAAGACCGCATATGAGTATTACCAGTCCTATCCATTGGATAGGGCTGAACCTTTCCCGGAAGATAATAATACCCCCTAACATCAGCAGCATCGGTGAGATCTGAATCATGACAACCGCCAGCCCGGGCGACATATACTTAACCCCGAGCGCGTAAGTAACGTAGTTGCCCCCGAGACCAAGGATGGTTATAATAGTCAGTACGGCAATGGCACCCCTGATTTTGAAGAGCGGCGCGACGCCGTATTTCCGCACAATGAAGAAAGAGATGATGATCGCCGCCCCGAGAAAGCGGAACCAGACAATGGTGAAGACATCTATCTTCTCGACCAGCACCTTGAAAACGATGGGGAGAACCCCCCAGAATATGATGGACGTGAAGGCTAGCCCAGCCCCGTACCGTCTCTTCCCGCTAACCTGGTGCAGTCTCTTCATGATAAATCAGAACTTAGCCCTCACTTCGTTCGGACAACTAAATTGAACTACGAATTACGCGAATTACACGAATTATGCTGATTATAAGAAAAAAATCCGTTTTTACTCTGCGCTCTCAGCGTCTTCGCGGTGAATTTATCTATATAATTATCTTCTGTTAAGGCGGATTTAAGATTTGTTTGTTAGTTGAGATTTAGTAATATCTCCATCTTATATATTACTACCTGAGTTAATAGATTGTCCGTGAAAAATAAATTGTCAAGTCACTTTCTGTTCTGGCTCCTGACTCTGCTTGTTTTCAGTCTTGTTTTTTTAGCCACCTCCCTCAAAGAAGGGATGGTTTTGGATGGAGTAGTTTATAGTGCCATCTCCCGCAATCTGGCCCGGTCCGTGGGGAGTTTCTGGATACCTTGCTATACCGCTACGGTGCATCCGGCTTTCTTTGAACACCCTCCCCTGGTATTCGGGATCCAGTCCTTGTTCTTCAAGGTCCTCGGCGAGAGTCTCCTCATAGAGAGATTTTATACTATCTTGACCGCGCTCATAACCGGGGTTCTGATTGTAGTGATCTGGAGAATGATCTTCCAGAATGATCTAAAGTTAAGAAGGTATTCCTGGCTGCCATTACTCCTGTGGTTGATTCTTCCCATCAATGCCTGGGCATATTCAAATAACCTCCTCGAAAACACTATGGGGATTTTTACCTTGGCGGCCATAGCATTAATGGTGAAGGATCTTAAGAAGCATAGTTATTTGTTTGCCATAGGGTCAGGCGTAATGATATTCCTCGCTGTCTTCAGCAAAGGCCCGGCGTCCTTCTTTCCGGCAGCTTTCTATCTGCTCGCCTGGATTATCTTTAGAGAAATGTCGGGCCGGAGAGCATTGGTTAATAGCCTGTTAATCGTCTTTATTCCACTGGTCTTATTTGCCCTCTTGCTTCTATATTCTCCCGCCCGAGAAAACTTCACCAGATATATTTCTTATCAGATCATTCCCAGCCTGAAAGGTGATCTGTTGTTCGAGGGTAAGACCAGAAGGTTCTTCATCCTGAATATATTATTTATCTACACACTGCCTTTGACCGTGACCTCTGTTGTTCTGCTCATCTATGGAGCGATCAGGAAGCGGTTATATTTGTTACATAGTGATATTTTCCGATGGAGTGGACTCTTGATTTCAATCGGCTTCTCCGCTTCACTTCCCATGATAATTTCTCCAAAACAGAACTATAATTATCTAATCCCCGCGCTGCCGTATTTTACACTGGGGTTCGGGGTAGTCATTGTTCCGATAATAGATTCGCTTCTCAGTAGAATCAGATGGAGAGAGCGGGTATTACGGATGACGGCGGTGGGCCTGGGAATGATATTGCTTATCAGTCTGATTTACTCAGTATGCCGGATTAATGAGGTGAAGAGTCCGCTCCTGATTAACTACAAATATTCCATAGTTCCTAAAAGGATAAGAGAATGGGTTTTCCCTTATTCCGCCGGGAGGGCCCGCCAGGAGGAATTTTTGATATCCGATATTCACGCGATTGGCAAATTATTACCCCGGGGGATGATAATATCAATTCCGGATTCTCTCTGGGAGCGCTGGAATTATCACGCTTACTTCGCGAGGTTCTATAATATCAGCCTGGATAAAGATAACCTTTGCCGTCTATACCTCTGCGAAAAAGGAGACCGGCCTCCGTCAGAAAAATACCGGTTAGTGGATCTTTCCACCCATATGCTTGATCTATTCTGGTACTAACAACCGGTGTTTTCTTTTGAAAGCGTTGCCGTGGTTACGTTTCTGCTTTGCAACTAAGTTAGCGCGAAGTAAGCTTTCAGTGAATCCCATAGCCTCGTGCTCGTAGCGGCGACCTTCAGGTCGCCATCGTGTGGCAGCCTTAAGGCTGCCGCTACAAGAGGACAGGGTTCACTGAAACCTTACAGCGCGAAGCGCTAACTTACTACTTCGCCTTTCTCAATCTCTCCTGAAGATATTCTATATCCCGGGCGACTTTTCCTCTCTTATAGTCCGGAGCTGTCTCCTCGATCATCAACAGCAACTCCAGTGCCTCCTCAAATCGTTCCATGACGATCTGTTTCCGGCCCTTGAATTCATTGGCCTTCCCTTCATCAATCAATGCCCGGGCTTTATTATAGGCTATCTGGGAATCAAAAGAGATCTTAACACTATCGTACTCCCCATCAGTAAATTCGTAGGAACGCTCCACGTAATATTTCAAAGCATAAAGGATTGCTGGTAGAGCAATCAGAGTAATTATAGTGATAATAATCCCTCGGTGGAAGCGATTTTTTTTCAAGCGCTTGCTCAAGAGGGCGGATTTTCTTCCGGTTTGAAATGTGGCATTCATGGTAAAGAAGTGCCTAAAGTGAAATAAAGTTAAAAGTGCCTAAAGTGCGCTAAAGTGCCTAAAGTTATTCACCTTCACTCAGTTTTTCGCACCCTCAAGCAAGATACCTATAAGTTAATATTTGGATAAACAATTCAATATATAAGTTAGCGTCTTCAACGCTAACTTATCCGTTAAAAATAACAACCGTTAAAAAATAAGGACGTTAAAAGAAAAAGACGTTAAAAATACACCCGCAATGACGGTTAAATGATAGCCCACTCTTATTTTTTCGGAGAATAAATAAGATTTTCGTATTTCAGTAAATAGCGCTTCCACTTTAGACCGGAGCTGAAGCCTCCGATTGTACCATCAGAGCGAATCACCCGGTGGCAGGGGATAATCAGCGGCCAGGGATTGGCTCCCAGTGCCCGTCCGACAGCACGGGCCGCGCCCGGATTTCCTATCTTCCGGGCAATCCATCCGTAGGACCGGGTCTCTCCAAAAGGGATGGTCTTCGCGCAATGCCAGACATCCAATTCAAAGGCGCCGGCTCTTTCGCGCACTAGCTTAATCCCCTCCAGATTTAATATATCACACCAATCCATCTTCTGCCGCCGGTTCTCCCCTCCGGTGATTTCAAGAGGAGGTAAGGATGGCAATACCAATCCGGCCAATTTTGCCCCCTCCCACTTTAACTGTAACGGCCCAAGGATAGATTGACAGACAATAGTTTTCATTGTGAGTTATCAGACATTTGAGATTTGGTATTTGAAATTTTATTAATGTACTCCACATAATGACCGAGAACCTTATTGTATAATACCTGCAATCAACCCGGCCAGTATGAGTTGTCCATCTACCAGAACTTCATGGACCAATCCCTGGTAAAGTATTCTTTTGTGGTAGAGAATAAGATAGACGCAACCATACGCGATAACAGCCAGATAGTAATAACCGGAGACAGGCACCCAGCCGAGAATATCCGCCAGAATCAACACCAGCGCGTTTAAAGTGATCAAGAGGAGCAGAACGATCTTGGTCCGGTCCACCCCTAATACAACCGGTAGTGTCTCTCTGCCGACCAACCGGTCTCCCTGGAGATCACGAATTGCGAATAAAGTCGACCGGACGAACATAATGCTGAATACAAATAAAAAGGCCACCAAGATGGCCATAGTCGATGGACGGTCTGTTCCGGATGCGGCTGCCGGGACCAGAACCGCCACCACCCCCCACCCCAGCGAACTTAAAAATTCTTTCAAACCGGTCAGGTTCTTCAGTCTCCTTCCCGGGAAAGACGATGGAAAGATGGTGGAACTGTATGCTAACCCGGAGAGGAGAGTAAAAACTGTCAGAAGGAACACCCCGGTGCCCAGAACCGCGGCACAGACAAATGCCGTTACCAGAGAGAAGAGATTAAGCATACGCAAGAGAGGCCGATTATTATGGAAGAATCTATCTCGGGATGGCTGATTCAATAAAATCGCCGGCTGATCCGCGAAGATATTCAGGTTATATATGGCCAAAATGAGACTGAACGAGAGGAGCAGAGCCGGCCAGAGCAAAGGAATGCCCAGGAGCCGCATCGCGGCCGCGGTCAGGCAGGCACCGCCGAAGGCTATAAAAAAGTTGGCTTTTACAACCACCGCCGCGGCGCGATAAAGCCAGCGTAGAGGCCATATCTTCTTTCTCCATGACCAACCCCGAAGATGATCAACCACTCCCTGAATCAGCCAGTTCGGCGTCGATGCTCCTGCCGTTACACCGACTGTTCGATACTTGCCAAGTTCCTCCATATCCAGTTCCTCGGCAGTCTCCACCTGAAAGACCGGAACTAATTCACCGGCAATAAGAGATAATCTTGCGGTATTGGCACTATTCTTACCACCCACTACCACCATCGCATCGACCGTCTTACTTATCTCGATTACTTCCTCCTGGCGGCTGAGCGTAGAAGAGCAGATGGTATTAAAAACCTGGACTTCCTGGTATCGGGCCCGCACCGCATTGGCTACTTTCATATATTCATCCCGATTTCGGGTAGTCTGAGAGACCAGGCAGATTTTATCCAGAGAAGGTAATTCATCTACGTCTTCAACGCCGTTTATCACCATCCCTCTTCCTTCCGAAAATCCCAGCAATCCCTCAACTTCCGTATGGCCCCGATCTCCGAATATAACTGTTGAATACCCCTTCCCGGCATATTTTTTTATTATTCCCTGAACCTTCATGACGTCTGGACAACTGGCATCACAGATGTAAGCCCCGGTTGCTTTAAGGGACTTTCTTCTTTCCGGAGATATTCCGTGGGCACTGATAAAGCAGACTACCTCATCGGAGAAATCATCAAGATCCCGACTGGATGAGATTTTTTTTAGAGAGAGCAGGGATACCACCTGGGGATTATGAATCATTGGTCCATAGGTGAAGATAGCATCCTTCTCATCCCGGGCTCGGTCCAGAACCATCTCCAGGGCCCGCTTCACACCCATGCAGAACCCGGCTTTCTTGGCTACGATTAATTTCACAATAAATTAGCTCCCTGTGGTCGCCAATTTAGTCTTGATCCAAGACTAATGTTATTTTATTGATGCAATACTGGAAAATATTTCAATCATTCCAACTATAATTTTTATATCGAGATAATAAGAAAAAGAACAGTAACATACCAGGTCCAGAGAAGAAACTTGGAAATGTTTGTATGTGAATACAAGATCTGTGATATTGTAAGAATGATGGACTTGGTTCAAAACTAAAATAGCGACCGAAGGGAGCTAGTTTATGTCGGAATTCCTACGAAACATATTAAGAGCTGCCCGGGCGGAGAGAAAGACAATCATTCTCCCCGAAGGAGCTGATCCCAGGATCTTGGGGGCTGTCAAAATAATCATTGAGGAAGACGCCGCCAACCTGATCTTACTCGGAGATAAGCCCGGGATAAGATCCGCCCTTGAAGAGATAGAGGTTGATTCTTCCGCGATATCCATTATCAACCCGGTGGATCCCGGTCGGATTGATTCTTACGCGTCTGAATTGTATAATCTGCGCAAGCATAAGGGAATGACGCTTGATAATGCCCGAAATCTTCTTAAAGACCCTGTCTATTTCGGGATGATGATGCTCAAATTAAACCAGGCGGATGGCCTGGTTGCCGGAGTTGCCCATTCCACCTCCAGTATTATCCGTCCCGCCCTTCAGATTATCAAAACAGCTCCGGGGATAAGTATTGTCTCCAGCACATTTTTTATTATCAAAGATGAGGATATTATGCTCTTTGCCGATTGCGGACTGAACGAAAATCCAGATCCCGGGCAACTGGCGGAGATCACCTTATCCACCGCTTTAACCGCTAAATTATTCGGATTAATTCCGAAGATAGCTCTTCTCTCCTATTCCACCCGTGGATCCGGAAGAGGGAAAGATGTAGAGAAGATGCAAAAAGCTGTTGAACTGGCAGAGAAACGGATGGAGGCAGTATATCAGGGGGAGTATTTGATTGACGGAGAATTACAGTTTGATGCGGCATTTGTCCCCGCTGTCTCCGAAATAAAATGCCCGGACAGTCCCCTGAAGGGAGAGGCCAATATATTTATATTCCCGGATCTCAATGCCGGAAATATCTCCTATAAGATTGCGCATAGGTTAGGTAAAACAGATACCTATGGTCCTATTCTTCAAGGGATATCCCTCCCGGTAAATGACCTGTCCCGTGGATGTTCATCCGAAGATATTGTTGCTGCCATTGCCATAACCGCTATTCAGGCACAAGAACATAGCGCCTTCGGCGCAATGTTCTAAAGTGCCTTAAGTGCCTAAAGTGCGCTTAAGTGCCTAAAGTTAAAAGATTAGCCTCGTCAACTGGCTTAATCTTATTTTTTCGCAGAAAATGTAAGATTATAGAGAACCGGAATATTTCATCAAGCTTATGCTGACTTCTATAATACCGCTTGTATTATCCGGATTGATTATCGCCTCGCCACCCACGCCGGTGATGGATAACCAGGATTATCTGATTTTAGAGACCGAAGATCCGATCGAAGACCAGGAACTCACCTGCTGTCCTGACTCCCCATATCCCGGAGGAGATCTGACGGGAGCAAGATTGGTCTTAAGAAAAGTACCGATTAAACGGGGAGAAAAGACCGAGGATTGCCGGCCGGCGTTTATCTACCTCCCGGTGGAGTTAACCGTCCAAATTGACAAGATGCTGATAGATGGAGAAGTACAACTGTGTATCTTCATCCATCTTCCTCCAATTCAACTCGAGCACATTATCAGCCGGGACTCTTTTCTAACCGGCGTGTCGCCCAATGAGGAGCGAATCGTTCTGACAACCCAATCGGAGATATCCCTCTTTACCGGAATGGAGAAGGTCTGGGATGATGAAGTGTTGGCTTTCAAGAATTCGTCGGTTTTTCAGGATTGCTTTTTTGACGCTGCTCCCGAAGGACGAACGGATGCTCTTAGAAAAGCCGAACGATTCAACATTCACAATGGAGATACCTATCGGTTCCCCCCCTCCCCTACTTTCTACTGGAGAAATATTCCTCCCCTGACTATCAGTACTTCGCTGGTAGTGAGGGAGATGGATGGATTGACCGTCCGGGGGATCAGAGAACTACTCATCGATACTATGACGGCTTCCTGGACCGAGGTTGAGGCAGAGAAACAAGGCCAGCCCCGCGAAATGACAGAACCTGACCCGCGATGACCACCCCGTTTGCGGAGTGATTGCAACATCCGGAAACAATCGGAAAACCAATTTTCTCGCAGCACATGGGAGACAGATTTACCGAATCTTATCCGCCAACCAAACCAGACCCAATATTTTTAGTTTGACAAAACAGGCTATCTTCTAATAACTTACGAACTAAATTAGTTTCCTTCGGTTACTAATTTAGTTTTGAACAATAAACTTACATTTAAATATATTTTTAATGTTATTCCAATGCGTTCACATTCTTATTTTTATGCCTCGCTCCGAACCTTTAATCGGGGGAGGAAAAATAAGAATTTTGAAACAGGAATTTAAACAGGAGTCAAGTCTATGAATACCCATAACTCAAATAACGAGTTTAAGAAAAATATTCCCATGCAGGTTATTGACGGTACCCAGCGCTGGTACGTGGAACATGGAGTCGATACTGTCCAGGGACTTAACAACCGGATCGCTGACGGAACTTTTCCCGAACTGGTGGAAGAAACTAATAAACGATACGATTGGTATACCGAGCTTGCCGCTCAGACTATTCTTGATCATGACGATCCGATCAGGCTGGTTATTGTTGCCGGACCATCCAGTTCCGGCAAGACCACTACTACCAACAAGATCGCGGAACGGCTGCGGGCGAAGAACTTAAAACTGATCCCGATGGTACTCGATAATTACTTCTTTAACCTGGATGTGCATCCCAAGGATAAATATGGAGACTATGACTTTGAGACACCTCAGGCGCTGGATTTACCCCTGATCAATAGACACCTCAGTGACCTGTTGGCCGGGAAAGAGATTCAGATGCCGATTTATGATTTCAAGTCCGGGCTCCGCCAGGAAGAGTCAGTTCCGCTCCATCTCAATGATGATGAGATTATCCTGATCGATAGCCTCCACGGCCTATTCGGCCCGATGACCGAGAGTGTCCCCAGGGAGAACAAATTCAAGCTTTACATAGAGACCCTCTCCCAGATGAAGGACATCAACGGGGAATGGACTCGCTGGACCGACATCCGGTTATTAAGACGGATGATCCGGGATAGCTGGCACCGGAGTTACTCCCCGGTAGATACGATCGGACACTGGCATTATGTCCGCAAGAGCGAAATGGAGCATATCGTCCCCTTCATCACTGAGACCGATTTTGTCGTTAACGGAGCGCTGGCCTACGAACTTCCTATCCATAAAAAATATTCTTTTAATTCGCTGAAAGAGGCGATGGATAAGTTTGAATCCGATCCAGGAAAAAGAGATGCCTATCTCCGCGCGGAACGGGTCTATCGTCTTCTGGATGGGATAACCGTGGTGGAGGATGATTCATGTGTCCCGAAGAAAGCCCTCCTGCGCGAGTTCATTGGCGGCAGTGATTACAAATATTAGAACATTGCGCCTTCGGCGCAATGTTCTAAAGTGCCTTAAGTGCCTAAAGTTTTCCGCCAGAGGCTGATCCGCCTCTGGCGGAGAAGTGCCTAAAGTTAAAAACCTCATCGGCGCTGGCGGGGGGACCGCTATCATTTATTTCTCTTCAGGGATTTGAAGAGTGATCTCGCCTCCGTAATCCTTAATACCATGATCCCTATGGTCAGCGTGACTAGGCCCGCTGCCATCGGGACTACCACCAGCACTATCCTATCCCCCAGTTCTCTCCCCGGAAATTTATCCCGGAGGAAATATAGGGAAAGCCAGCAGGACAATCCCATAACCAATGCGGTGACTGAAATCCGGAAAATAAAGGAAACGATTGCCCGTCCCCGGATCGGGCCCAGTCTCCGGCGGAGGAGATAAAAGAGAATCCCTGCGTTGGATATAGCCGCAATACTGGTGGCAAGGGCCAATCCTCCCTCGCGGAGGTGTACTCGCAGCCAGGGGATATATACGACTGCCAGATTCAAGATCAGGTTTAAGAACATAGCCGCCACTCCAACTTTAACCGGGGTTCGAGTATCCTGAAACGCGTAAAAACTCTGGGTGATGATCTTCAGTCCTGCAAAAGCAGGAAGCCCAATCGCGTAAAAGAGCAATACCCACGCGGTGGCATAGGTCGAACTCTCCCCAAAAGCATCCCTCTGAAAGAGAAGTGTAATAATTGGACGACGGAGAACGATCAGCCCTGCTGTAGCCGGAATTGTAACCAGCAGAACATTGCGTAAAGAATGAGAGAAAGCGTCTTTGAATTCCTCGATCTTATTCCGGGCCATAAGCCTAGACATAACCGGCAGTGCGGCTGTGGCAAAGGCAATGCCGAAGACACCGAGAGGTAACTGGACCAGACGATTCCCATAGTAGAGAGTAGATGGCGCTCCCGGTCCGATAATCATTGCCAGGAAACGATCCACTACCGTGTTTAACTGAAAGACAGCTAATCCCAGAATCCCCGGACCCATCAAGAGTGCAATCTTCTTTACCGCCGGATTATGCCAATCCGGTATAAATTGAAAGGGGAAGCCTTTTCTCTTCAAAACCGGTAACTGAACAGCCAGCTGAATTATCCCGCCGATAACCACCCCCACAGCCAGACCAAAAATCTTCTCCTCAGAAGTATCTCCGAATTGAGGACAGAGGATGATCAGCGACCCAATCCAGACCAGGTTCAAGATCACCGGGGAGAGAGCGGGTATGACGAAATGCCGTAAGCTATTCAAGATCCCCATCGAGAGGCCGACCAGGCATATAAAGAAGAGGTAGGGGAGCATGATTCTGAGCAACTGGAAGACCAGGGTAAATTTGTCACTCAGGTTAAACGTATTAGTAATCAGCCAGATAACGGCAAATCCCGCAAGAACCACTCCAGCCAATATGATGGTGAGGAGGGTGAAGATGATGCTCGCGACCCGCCATCCATCTTTAATTCCTTTCTTCTCGAGGTATTCGGTAAATACCGGAACGAACGCTCCGGTTAAGGCTCCTTCGCCCAATAGCCTGCGAAAGAGGTTGGGGATAGTAAAGGCTACAACAAACGCCGAGGCGGCGAGACCGGTCCCGAATAATCTCGCGGTCAGGATATCACGAACCAGACCAAGTATTCGGCTTAAGAGGGTTGCCGAACCGACAACTCCTGCTGATCGGGTAATCTGATCTTCTGTATTTATCTTTCCCATTGACATCTGTGGTAATTATTCATACATTTCCAAGATAATAGTATGTTAATAATATTTAGAAATATTATATCTATTGCAACAATCTAACAATGTTAGCCTTTTTTCAAAACTAAGTTAGCGCGAAGCGCTAACTTACTATAGTGGAGATACAAACAATGCCTCAATCGAAATCAGCTGCAAAGCGCTTACGCCAGGATGAGATTCGCCGCCAACGGAATCGGAGTGTCAAGTCCGCCCTGAAGACCAGCAATCGGTCCTTTCTGGATCAGATTAACGGCGGGGATAAAGATAACGCAACTATCGAACTCAACAAGGTCTATTCGTCACTGGATAAGGCAACTGTCAGTGGTGTAATAAAAAAGAACACCGCTGCTCGGAAGAAGTCACAGTTGGCGCGTAAATTGAACTCAATTTAGTTTCCGATAGCGGCCAGTTCAATAACCAGCCGTTCCAGTGCCAGACTAGGCAGCTTCTCCCCTCCCTTGAGGGCTCCATCGACCTCTACTAATCTACGGTAGATGCTGGGGATATCATCCGGACTTAATCTCTGGATCTGATCGATAAAATTAGAATGATCGCGCCAGATGCCCGCGACCTGACATGCCGCCCGTCGGTCGCCATTATTTTCCCAACTATCAATCCCGAGCCAGAGTTGCCGGAATGCCCGAACCATTAGAGCCAGGATCTTTAACGGAGCCTCTTCATCATCCAGTAGCTTCTTAAGCAACGCCAGGGCGCTACTGGTCTTCTTCATTACAATCAGTCCGGCGAGATCAAAGATAGTATCTCTCCGTCCAGTTCCAACGATCTCCATAACATCATCGGAGGTAACTTCTCCACCAGGATCTTTGTAGAGATAGAGTTTCTCTATTGCCCCCGCGATTGAGCCGGGATTTTCACCCACCGCTGCAATAATCTCATTCAGGATGTCATCCGGGATAGATATCTTTTTTCGCCGGGCTTCGTCCCGTGCCCAGGTCAGCAGGCCTTTTGCCTTCAGGGGTGAGAAGGCCCGAAGATGTTTTTTGGGAAAATACTTACGCGGTAGCCAACCCTTTTCCTTCCGATTAATCAGAAACACCAGGCAGGTCCCGGATTCAGGATTAGAGAAGTACTCAGACATGACCTTCCAATCCTGAAGAGGGAGATTCTCTGCCTGGTCGACTACCACTAATCTATTAATCAATTCTAATTTTTCGATGGAGGGGGAGAACAGACCCCAGGCAGCGGTGCGAGCGGCATCAAGTATTGCCGCCGCGTTCACCTCATCTCCCAGGAAATATTCGTAATTAAGCGGGTTCCCCTCCGAGGATAGGATTGTTTCCTTGAGTTCATCAAGGAGACGCAATTTGCGATAGACATCTTCTCCGATAAGACCGTAGAGAGGCTTAACTTCGCTCAATTTCAACTTGGCGAAAGATGTCATTATAAATTCACTGCTTTGGTATTTTCAGCCGAAGACTAAACATAAAAATCGCGGCAAAGTCGCTGATTTACTTTTTAACCTAAATTGAGCGGTTCTATGCGGCGAACTGCACCAATCTTATGGTCTGCCCCGCAAGCATGCGGGATCTCCGCTACGCTACGACATTAGGTTGCAAAAATACTCGTTCGCATTTATTAATGCGTCTGCGTTTTTTGCAACCGATGCAGCCTCATAATCTTAGCACATTTCACAAGTCCGCCAGAGTGCTTGTGCTCGTGCTTGCATCCCGCTTATTGCGGGGCATCCCGATTATTTCGGGGCATCCCGAACTTGATTCGGGGCTTTAGCGACGGCTGATCCGCAATAATCGCTCAACTTAGGTTTAAGATTATTTCGACAAAACACAGAAATAAATTTAAAAACAACTATTGTTTCTGATCTGATATAACTATGTTGCTCTTGGTTTAAAGCATAAAATTTGCGTCACGAATTTTATTACCAGATAGAGACAACGTGATCCACTATTCTTCGCGCGAGATCTTTATAGGCCTCGGGTTCAGCCTCTTTTTCATCTTCAGCCAGATCGCCGGTTGTGAAGAAATCAGCGTATCCGCGTATTTTTTGCCGAGCGGTCAGTAACTTTCCCGTGGACCTGGATTGAAAATCAATTATAACGGTTACATACAATCGGTACTCTTCCACCTCATTGTCGTCATCACCGGTATAACCCATAACCCGTCTCTCCCAACCGGTGATCTCCCCGTACAGAATGGTATCCGCCTCATCCTTAGAGACTGGTTGGAGATTACCATCCTGGCGAAATCTGGTAATTACAGCGTTAGTTATATCGACCGCTATCCCGGGTTGGTAAGTTGTGTTTTCAAAAGTGGGGACATAGACAGTCTGGAGATTATCCGGTAGAGTGGTGCCCAGTCGATAAGCCCCACACCCGAGGGTCAGAAATATTATCCCCAGGATTATTAATCCCGATCTGAATGAATTCTTTGTTTTTTTCATAATTCCCTTTTTAAAGAACAGTAATCAGTAAACGGTAAGCAGTAAGCGGGAAAATAGTGTCGGATAACCGGCTCCATTGCTTACCGTTTACTGATTACTGCTTACCTTTCTTTCAAATCGTCTTGTCCCAAAATCGTCTGCGTGCCCTCGGATTACCGGGGTCAAAAATAGTCATTCCTTAATCGCCCTGGTGATCGCCGGTATCCGGGTCCGGCAACTCCGCCAATTTTTTCTCCGCCATACGTGCATACCTGGACTCAGGGTATTTATCTATGACCTCCTGATAATATATTCTGGCTCCGGTAAAAGAATCAGGTGAATTATAATAGTTCGCGATTGCATATGCTTTCTCCGCCTTCTGATCTATCAGTTCGCGAATCTTTTCCTCCGCTTCAGTACGATTCGGATTGTCCGGAAAACGTCGGATAAATCTGGTAAAATTCTGGAGCGCTTTATTGACTTCTCCAACATCATAATCGGAACTTAATGCCTCTTCGTAATAGCAGACACCTATGTTGAAGAGCGCCAGCGGAATAACTTCGGTCCCGGGATAATTGGTCAAAACCTGGTTATATTCAAGTATTGCGTCTGTGTAATCACCCTGCATCTGCAAAACAAAACCCAGACTATATTGCGCCCGGGTGGATACCTTACTGAATGTGGCATTCTTTAGAATTGCCCGAAAGATATCTTCCGCTGTTCCCAGACCGGATCGAATCCGGAAGAAAAGGAAGAGACGTTTCCTCCCATTCATAAACACTTCGCCGATCGCGTACTCCCGATTCAAAATCTCATTCAGGCTCCCCTTCCCGGGGTATTCATCAAAGAGCTTCTGATATGCATCAAAAGCATTCAGCAGTTCATCCTCTTCTTCCAGGCAGATGCCGATTCGAAACTGGGCCTCCGGAGCGAAATCTGAATCAGGATAATCATCCACCAGGTTCTCATACCAATCGATGGCATCGTAAAAATTTCCCTCTTCTTCCAGGCATCTTCCAATCCGAAAATTCACTTCCGGGAGAAGATCGGACTCGGGATAATCACTTACCAGATCTTCATAAATAACCCGCGCGTCTTTAAAATTGCCATCATCTTCCAGTAGCCGGGCATTATCCCTGATAATACTCGCCTGATCGGGAAATTCCAGCCCCTCTTCCCTGACTAGCGGATCGGTCTCTGTTTCAATCCCCCCGCAACCCTGAATCATGATAAAAATAACGATTAAGGGAATAGTTATATTCAAAAATTTCATATAGATCATAGCCCTCACTTCGTTCGGACAACTGAAGTGCCTAACGTTTTCAGCCAGAGGCTGATCCGCCTCTGGCGGAGAAGTACCTTAAGTGCCTTCCGCCGTCGCTAAAGCCCCGAATCAAGTTCGGGATGCAATCACTATGGCGGATGAAAAAGTTAAAAAACTCGGCGGTGCCGACGTGGAGACACTATATTATTTAGTATTTTACACAAGTTTGATTATTGTTCCCCCCAACCTCACCCCCTCTTATTACCACATGATTTCTCTTATTTTTGCAGAGCAAAAATAAGAATCCGCAATGCCAGGTTGCTATAAATCCCGGCCATAAGATCATCCAGCATTACTCCCCAACCCCCCGGAACTTTTTCCAGGAGCCTGGTTGGGTATGGCTTAAAGATATCAAATATTCGGTTAAGGATAAAACCAATTACTACCAGCATCACCGGATAAACCGGGAGAAAGAGAAATGTTATGAATATACTGAACACTTCATCGATAACAATCTTCCCGGGATCCTTCTGACGCCACTCCTTCTCTCCGCGAGATGATAGATAGACCCCCACCAGAAAGAACGCAGGGAGAAACAGGATATACTCCCAACAAAGTTCTCCCGGGGACTCAGGGATAAAGCCGGGGATGAAAAATCTGATGAGAAGATAGAACCCCAGACCTCCGGCCGCTCCGACTGTACCGGGTGCAATCGGTGAATATCCCAGATAGAAAAAGCTGGCGAAAATCTTAACCCACCAGTTCCCCAGTTTATTTCTCCTCATTCTTATTTTGTTCCTCCCCCTCCTCATCATTAGGGACAGCTTCTCTCAGTACCCCGATATTCTTTATTATATAATAGCATCCGGAAGTAAATGTAAAGGCAGTGGTGATCCCGACCAGAATAATTACCAGATGACGGTAATACTCCTTATCAAAACTTGGATCATACAATAGACAGAGATAAGTAAGTACGGCACTGACCGCGATCACCTGCGAGATGGTCTTATGCTTGCCCCATCTCCCGGCCGGGATAATCTTACCTTTGCCAGCAGCAAGCAATCTTAATCCGGTAATGGCGAACTCCCGGCTGACAATAATTATCACCAGCCAGGCAGGCAGGAGGATATCATCCAGTCCGACAAACATGATAAATGCGGAAGATATTAGGATCTTGTCAGCGAGAGGGTCAAGTAACTGCCCCAAGACAGTTACTTCTCCCCAGGAACGTGCAAGGGAACCATCAATGTAGTCGGTCAGCATGGCTAACAGAAACAGGATCAAAGCAATAAAATAATTTCCGGTAAAATTGAAGGATAGCAGGAAGACAAAAACCGGTGTGACCAGAAGCCGGGAAAGCGTTAGTTTATTAGGCAGATTCATCTTAAAAATTAGCGCCTCCGGCGCGAATTTGGGGAATAGGGATTTGGGAATAGGGAATAGTTCATCTAATTCCTATCGCATGTTGGATATTAAGTAGTTTTCTTGCCCAAATACCAAATATTATATTTTAAAAGATACGAAATAAGCTTATATCAATTATTTTTTGAAGAAGAAATAATTGACTTTCTATACTTTATCGTAACTGAGACAATTTCTCTTTTACCCCGTAAAGATCATATTCAGAACTATCGGTAATCATTACTTCCACCATCTGCCCCGGCCTGAGACCATCCCCCTCCACCACCACTATCCCATCAATCTCGGGGGCCTGAAATATGCCACGACCAACCATCAGAGGCGAGCCGGTTTCCGGATATGGTGCGTCCACTATAACAGGGATCACCATTCCTCGCAGTCTATTTAAGCGTTCAGTTGATATCTCCTGCTGAATCTCCATCAGCTTCTCACGCCTTCGGTTGGCGTGAAGCTCATTAACTCCAGACCCGTACCGGCAGGCGGCGGTTCCGTCTTCCGGAGAATATTGGAATACTCCAAGATGTTCGAACCGCTGGGCAAGAACAAAATCAACCAATTCCGTGAACTCATCCTCCCCCTCCCCCGGGAAACCTACCATCATGGTAGTCCTGATACTTATCCCCTCAACCAATTCCCGGGCTTGTTGGAGAATATCCTCAATCCCGGCACGAGTGATATTCCTTCCCATCTTATCAAGAATCCTGTCATTAATATGCTGGAGGGGAATATCAAGATAAGGACATACCTTATCGCATTCGGCGATCGTTTGCAAGAGATGCCTGTCTATATGTCGCGGGTGAGCATACAGTATCCTTATCCAATCCAAGCCCTGAATACCATTCAGTACTTCCAGGAGGGAGGACAGTCCCCCAACCTTTCCGGGGCTGAAATTATAATATGATGTATCCTGGGCAATCAGGATTATTTCTCTTACCCCGTGATCGACCAGACGCTGTGCCTCTGAGATTAACATATTCCGGGATTTCTCCTGATATCTCCCCCGTAGTTCCGGGATCAGACAATAGCTACAACGATTATCACACCCATCGGAGATACGAAGGTAAGCGTAATGACCCGGGGTTGAGATCCGGCGGGGGAATATACTATGGAAGGGAAATCGGGGAGATTTTTTTCCGCGGAGTCGGGTATCACCTCTTTCGGAAGAGTGCAGTTCTTCTAATAGTTCGGGTAACTCTCCATACTTTCCTACCCCTAGTAGTATATCGGCCTCCGGGAATATCTCCGGGGCTTTTTCCCCATAATACTGCACCAGACACCCGGCAATAATCAGTTTTCCAGAAGATCGCTTTTTCCAGCGGATTACATCATTGATTACTTCTCTCGCCTCCCGTCGGGCGGATTTCAAAAAGGCACAGGTATTCACAACAACAATATCCGCCTCATCCATACGGGGAGTTAACAAATATTTCTTATCAGCAAATATCCCCAGAATAATCTCGGAATCAACCAGATTTTTAGGACACCCCAGGCTGATTAGAGCAACAGATAGCTGATTTTTATTTTGATTTTGGTGAGATGTCATTTTGTATGTCTAGACTTTAATTATTAATACTAATGACGAAACCCGAATGAGGAATGACGAAAGAATGATGAAACCATAATGTCGAAGTGCCTACGCCAAGCAGCCTGTCCAGTCCTGATTTAAAGTTGTCACTTTTTTTAGATTATACTTATTGGTTTTATACCCACAACCTCTCCTTTTTATTGAATATCCAACGTGTCCGCCATAGCTTTAGCGAAGGAGGATGGCCAACTTCCAATTACCAATTCCCAAATTCAGTTCGGTACCGGTAGCCGACAAGCCGGTTAGAACTTAGCCCTCAACTTTGCCTCGGGTAACTTTTCCTAATCCGCAAGTTACACTTGGAAATTGGCAGTTGGCCATTGGTTATTGGACGTTCGTCCTTTCTTTTTGAACGTTGCAAGTTGAGCAGCCTGCCCGCCATAGTGCTTGCATCCCGAACTTGATTCGGGGCTTTAGCGACGGCTGGTTGAACGTTGAATGTTCGGATTTTATTCATGGATATTGGAATTTGGAGATTCTTTCGTCATTCCTCATTAGGGTTTCGTCATTATAATCATCTTATCTCCCGATTCAACCCACCCCTCTTCAATCACCCGGGCAAAAATACCTTCCCGGGGCATGATACAATCTCCGACCAATTCCCGGATGGCGCAGCCCAGATGGCATTCCTTGCCGATCTGAGTAACCTCAAGAATTACTTCATTCCCAATACGCAACTGGGTCCCCACCGGAATCGTATAGAGCTCCATTCCTCTGGTGGTCAGGTTCTCGGCAAAGTCTCCCGGCTGGAATGACGGGCAATCGAGGCCGGGGATCCCATCCGGCATAGTCGCCGCTAACTTCTCCATGCTCTCCACGGCCAGAAGACTGATCTGCCGGTGCCAATCTCCACTGTGAGCATCCGCCTCAATTCCCCACCCGACCTTCAGGAAAGCCTCTCCGATATCCTTTTTCCGGACTCCCTTGCGCTCACTGACACAGACCGCGACAATCTCGCCAGACAGGACCGTTTTAACGTCATTTTTATTTAACATCTTTATTTTTCAACGTCCTTATTTTCAACGTCTTTTGTTTCTTTCCCCAGCCAATCCAGATAGTCCCGGCTCCCTCCGGTAATCGGCAAAGCTATAATCTCCGGGACATCGTAACTATGTATCTTCTTAACCGTCTCAATTAAATCAGGGAGCAGTTCCTCCCGGGTCTTGGAGATAAGAAGGTACTCCTCTTCCAGATCAATCTTTCCATCCCACCAGAAGTATGACTCACCTTTAGGGAATATCGAGACACAGGCAGCTTTTCGCTCTTCGAGCAAGCTCCGGGCAATCTTCGTTGCTTCTTCCCGATCCGGGCTGGTCATGAGGACGGTTATGTATTTATTCCCGGTATATGATTCCATATTCCATTCCTTCTCTGTTGAATTGTTGGAGAATAGTAAAGCAAGTAAGCAGTAATCGGTAAGCAGTTAGCGGTATAAACAACGCAATGGTTCTCCCGGCCCGCTTACCGCCACTGCTCACCGTTCACTGCTTACCGCTACCGCTGACTGCTTACTGCTCACCGATTACCCTCCGCATTTCAGCGTCCGCAGCCGGTTAATAGCGGCGGCAATCTCATATCTCCGGGGGCGGGCATAATTCCCTTTCATGTATGGAGAGATGATATCCATACCTTTCTCATCCAGATCCGCTTCGACCAGGTCCAGTATCTCGGCAAGTGATCGCTCGCCGTCGATATACTTCTTGAGCGCGTAGTTAATAATATCCCCGATCGCCCGGGTCTGACTGATATCCACCAGTTGTTCCACCTGGGAGAGATCGATATAATGTTTTCCGAAGGCGATTATATTGATGCTCTTCGCCGAGATCTTTGCCTGATTATGTTTTCCTTTTCTGGGGTCAAATCCGCCGGGCAGTGGTCTCCGGGCCTTGACCGTCCCAAAATGATCACCGCCCTCAAAACTTCTCCCGGTAGAACAACTCTCAGCAATCTGTCGTGCTTCTCCGGTTTGATCCCGGGGAAGATACTCATCCATCATAATCACCGTATCGGCCACGGCAAAGTAATCCCCGCTTCCGCCCATTACCAGGATAGTAGATACACCCAGGTCATCATAGAGCTGCTTTACTTTATCTATGAAGGGAGTGATCGGTTCCTTCTCCTTGGCCACCAGGAGCTGCATCCGCTCATCGCGGATCATGAAATTTGTCGCCGAAGTATCTTCATCGACCAGTAATAGTTTCGCTCCCACCTCCAGTGCCTCCATAATGTTGGCGGCTTGCGAGGTCGAGCCGCTGGCATCCGGAGAGGAGAAACTCCTGGTATCCTTGCCAAAAGGCAGGTTCCGGATAAAGGCGCTGATATCCACATCTTCGATAAATCTCCCATCCTCAGCCCGGATCTTCACGCTCTCCGGTATGGTCACCACCAGCTCTCTGCCGTCGCCGGGGATATGATTATATGCCCCCTTCTCCAGAGCTGCCAACAGGGTGGATTTTCCATGATATCCCCCTCCTACAATCAGGGTTACACCCCGGGGTATTCCCATCCCCCGGACTATCCCCCGCCGCGGACAATCAAAACTTACTCTCAGTTCCGGAGGAGATTGAAATACTACCGATTTTTCAATCGGAAGAGGTCGGTCATCAATCCCGCTCTTGCGGGGGAGGATCGAACCGTCTCCGACAAATCCCACCAATCCTCTCCCGGGAAGCTGAGCGCGGATAAAATCAGCATCCTCGGCCAGATCAACGAACCTCTTCAGGAGATCCCCGTCAAGGTTGGAATAGAGTAGAGCCCCCCTGACCAATTCGGGGATCTCCTTGAAGAATATTTCCGCCGCGTCTCGTCCGGAAATCCGGCGGCCCCGGGCCGGGAGCCCCACCACAAACCGGGCCTCGACCCATTCATCATTGATCAGCATCGCGGTACGCATCAACACCTCCTGGGATGGCCTGTCGATCGCCAGCAGGCCACTGTGCCCGGTGCCTCTATTTCCCCGGGCGACCTTCTGAGCCTGGTGATAAAAATGACGGGTCAGGCAATCTTCCAGGGCGATGCGGCGGATCGGGCTGTTAAACAATTCAGGAGGAAATTTTGCTTCTTCCCGTGAGATTCTTACTGCCACCTGACTGGGAGGAGCAAATGGATCGGGCTGGATGTAGTCAATATTAAGCACAAACTTTCCAAAGTCATACCACCCCTTAATATCCTTATAAAAACCATAAGGTTTACTTCCAATTCGCTGCAATTTCTCTTTAAGTTGATCGGCCGACTTCATTATTGATTATTACCTCCCGGATCAGATCTTTAGATTACAACCTTATTTATTATATATTAGTTTAATCTGCATATCCCTTTAATAGATCAGGAGGTTATCTATGAATAATTCGCAACCATTCCCAATTTGTAAGTTAAAAGAGAAAGTTAGCAAGCAGCTGAATAGTGGAATATAAGAACATAGCGCCTTCGGCGCAACGTTCTAAAGTGCCTTAAGTGCCTAAAGTGCGCTTAAGTGCCTTCAGCCGTCGCTAAAGCCCCGAATCAAGTTCGGGATGCAAGCACTTTGGCGGATGAAAAAGTTAAAAGATTCGCCTCGCCAAGGGAGCTGAGCATTAAATTGTTTAATTTTTTAACAGTTATTGTCCCGAGACTTATTGTTAAACAACTCGGGATCCCGAAGTATTTCGGTCCCGAGACTTAATGTGAAGCAACTCGGGATCCCGAAGTATTTCGGGAGAGAAAATTCCGAAGCAGCTCCGATAGTCATCGGGATGCAAGCAGAACTTAGCCACACTTTGTTCGGGCAACTTTCGGCAATTTAGATACTCAAGAGGAAGTTGAATCAGAGGGAATGGACGACGAGGATTTTTTCTCTTTCTTGGATGATTTCTTGGGAGGAGTTTTTAAACTATTTTTTTCTCTCTTCTTTCCATCCCTGTAGCTCTTAGACCGATAGTCCGTCTCATAAAAACCAGAACCTTTAAATATAATGCCGGCTCCGGTCCCGATCAACCGTTTCACTTTTCCACCACACCGAGGGCACTTGGATAGTTTGCGAGCATTAATACTTTGAAATTTTTCAAAGTCATACCCGCAATCCTGACATTTATAATCGTAAGTTGGCATAATTTTTAATTTAGCGCCTTTGGCTCAAAATTAGTCTTGAAGAATTACTAACATTACTATGCTGTGGCAATACATATGCTATTTCTATTATTTCAATTTTCAACTTTAGGAATAATAGTTATTCACGCACACTTGTCAAGTCCTGAAGATATTTTTACGGGAAAATCTATGTCATTTTGAGTAGATATTATATAATTGAAACAGTATATTAAGTTAGCGCCTATGGCGCTAACTTAGTTTTGAACCAAGACCTACATAATTATGTCATAACAGCGCCGATAGTTATTTTAATGATTCTTGTGGTCTTTTTATCGAAATAATCTTAATTCAACAACTCGGGATCCCGAAGGATTTCGGTCCCGAGACTGAATATGAAGCAACTCGGGATCCCGAAGGATTTCGGTCCCGAGACTGAATATGGGGCAACTCGGGATCCCGAAGGATTTCGGTCCCGAGACTGAATATGGGGCAACTCGGGATCCCGAAGGATTTCGGTCCCGAGACTGAATATGGGGCAACTCGGGATCCCGAAGGATTTCGGGAGAGAGATAGAAAATTCCGAAGCAGGAACTTAACTCTTGGCTTCCCATCGGGGAGCTTTCAACAATTTAAACAGGATTAACCAACCGATGACTCCAACTTTATTTAAAGAATATCTGTCCCGGCAAAAGAATATTATCGATACGGCCCTGGAGCGTCTGCTCCCCGGGGAGAGCGACTGCCCTCAGTCTTTATCTCAGGCTATGCGATACAGCACTATGGCGGGGGGAAAGAGGTTGCGTCCCATCCTCTGCCTGGCGGCCTGTCACGCGGTAGGCGGAGATGAGTCAAACGCGATTGTCTCTGCCTGCGGGCTGGAGTTTATTCACACCTATTCCCTTATTCACGATGATCTCCCGGCTATGGATGATGATGATCTCCGGAGAGGACACCCTACTCTTCACCGGGTTTTCCCTGAGGGGACTGCGATTTTAGCCGGTGACGGTCTCCTGACACTTGCCTTTGAAGTGATTACCGGGGACGATGGACTTACCGATCGCCAGGCTCGTCTGATCATGCTGGAACTGGCTAATGGGTCAGGATATAGTGGAATGGTAGGGGGTCAGCAAGCCGACCTCGATGGAGAGGGGCAGGAGATAAGCCCGGAAGCACTGGAGTATATTCATACTCATAAAACCGGGGCACTCCTCACTGCTTCGGTTGTATGTGGGGCTATTGCCGGCGAAGGAACTCCGGAAGAGATCGAATTACTCCGCCGGTATGGCCGGGGAATCGGATTAGCCTTTCAGATTAAGGACGATCTCCTGGATGTTGAAGGAGAGAGCGAAAAATTGGGGAAAACCATTGGACAGGACGCGAAGTCCTGCAAAGCTACCTATCCTTCTCTCTGGGGTATAGAAGCCTCCCGGAGAAAATTAGATCAGGCAATAGCCTCCTCTCTCATCGCTCTGGAAGAATGGGGAGAAGAAGCTGACCCTCTCCGTCATATTGCCCGCTATATCAGCGATCGGGAGAAGTAGACCATTGCCCTCGGCTTTGCCTCGGGCAAAGTTTTAAGTGCCTTCCTCCGTCGCTAAAGCTATTAATAAAAATTATTCGCTTTCACCCGGATTTTCATGATTTAGAATCTCGCCCAGCCCCGATAAATCGGGATGCAAGCACAAGCAGCACTTAGCTTCGCAACTTTTTAGTGCTTTGAAAAAATCCACCACCGACCCTGTGTCGGTGGATATGTGATTGATTACTAAATATATCCACACATAACTCCCCCCCCACCTCCCGCGCCAGCGGCGCGGGAGGTGGGGGGGGATGAGATACAGCGAATTAGTTCACAGTCATATCTCCACCGACACAGGATCGGTGGTGGATAGAAAATAATTTCAAAGAGCTAAAGTGTTACGAAAATTCAAATATTTTCCCTCCTGCCTTCCTGCTTTCCTATCCGTCGGATAATCTCGGCAATATGAGGATACATCATCGGTTCACCGCCGGTAAGCAGAATAAACCGGGTTCCCAGTTTCGCCAGACCATCAATAACCGTTAATAGATTTTCCCGGGGGAAATGGATTCCTTCCCGCTCGTGAAACTGGCCAAAACAGTAACGGCAGTTGAGATTACAACGGGAGGTAGGAACGAGTTACACGAAGAAAGGAACGCGCCGGTGACAGAGACAGGCGGCGGCAATACTAGTTCCCAGGGAAAGATGATTCATAGCATTTCTCTAAGCGCCCGAATAGCGTAATGAAATAGCGTCCGGGGACGCATCCCGAAGATAAGATTCCGATCGAGATATGATAGAATATAACAGGCTTCACAGCCCTCCCGACTAATCCCTTCCAGTGAGGCATCCAGGCCATCCTTTCTGATATTCCACTTTGGCTTTCCCCAGAAGTTGCAGCAGGGATATACGCTTCCATCAGCGTCAATAAAGACGATGTAATCAGCATGAAAACATTTCGGATATTTATAGCTCCCGGGAACCTCATCCGCGCGGGCCATTCTCTTTTGATACGAAAACGGCCATTCCAGCGCCAGATCGTGGGCCTTATCACTGAACTGAATTGGGTAATGCTCGGCCTGCAGCTGCTTTATAAGATGAAGAAAATTACGGACCTGATCGTCGATAATAGTAAGGTGGTGGGTCGGTCCGCCGGCCTTAAGTGGTTCATACTGGAACGAGAGTGAAAAATTGAGGAGAGAACCGGTCCGCCGGGCGGTCTCGGCCAAAAATCGCAGATCCTCCGGCTCGGTCTCCCCGGTTAAAACCGCGTTGATCCGAGTTGCGATGCCATTGGAAGAGCAGAGCTCAATTGCGGATATAATCTTCTCGAAGGTCCCCTCCCCCCGGTTCCGGTCGTTGATCTTCTTCCGTCCATCGAGACTGATACAGATAGAATCCAGCTTCTTAATCACATCGAATCGCTTCTCGACCAGTATCCCATTTGTGATTAAATCGCAGATCATCCCGTTTTTCAGCACCCGATCGACCAGAATCCCGATATCCTTCCGCATCAGGGGTTCACCCCCCTGAAGCTGCAACAGACATGTCCCCCGCGCGGCCAGTTCATCGAATAAAATCAGAAGTTCTTCGGTGGTGAACTCCCTCCAGTTGCTACGAACCGGGTAATCCCCATAGCAGTAATAACAGTCCAAATTACACCGATTGGTTATTGCCAGATAAACATTGAGCGGACGCCTCTTGTAAAGAAGATGGCTGACGGCCAGGCTAGCCAGCATCTTCGCTCGTTTATATGTAAGACTGTAACGCATCGGTATTTTCCATCAACCATCAACTTTTTTTTTTGCCCCTACCTCGGCCCCTTTTTGTCCACGGATTCCTGTCCCGAAGAAAACCGGGACACAGATTTTCACTGATTTATCCCCCTGCCTCCCCCCTTGAATTAAACAGACGAATTGGATATGATTAAATGTGACTGTCCTCTACCTCCCCCACCCTATTTTTAACACTACTCTTCAATATTTGTGTCAAAACCACTGCCACTACCAAATGCCTATTCCCCATTCCCTATTCCCCAATTCAAATAAAATTTATATGCTCCGGAGGATCCCCAACAGGATCATCCAGAGAGATTACTCCTTCCTTCAAGTCCCATAGATACTCATTGATCTTATGCTGGAGACAGAGGCAGGCGCAGTCTGTCCGGGCGTCAAACTCATCTGAGGCCAGATAATCCATCACTTCCCAATAACGGTCACTTTCCCAGATCTCCTTAAAGGATGTGTCACTAATATTACCAATATGGAATTTTTCTTTATAGCGGTTATTGAAGAGCATCCCACAAGGGGCCACCAGACCGGAGCCGGAGAACTGGGGCATAAATGGAGCGCCATAGCATCGGGAATACTTCCGCTCGCCCCCGCTCATAATCTTCGACCACTTGGCTTTCACCAGATAATCATTGGTTGAGTAGCTCTCCGCCTCTCTCAGAGTATCTCCCATCGTAAAATATTTCGAATAATCCACGCCAAGAGTATGAAGTTCATCGTCGCTGCAATGCTTGATAACAGTATAATCCACCCCCAGATCTCTTCCCAATTTAGCCAAGGGGATCACCTGATCCTCATATTCGGGTAAAAGTACCATCTGGAGACCGATCGTGACCGGGAGACCTTTCTCCCGCTTAATCCTCACACACTCCCTGATAATCTCAATTATCCTGTCATAGGCTTCCACCCGGCAGCCCATAACCTTCGCGTAAGCTTCGGGTTCTCCGGCAGAGATATTAAATCTGAGATATGTCAGGGCCGGCAGGATCTCTTCCAATCGATCAATTTTAAGCAGATACCCGTTCGTTCCCAGGGCCATATCGAGACCATTGGCTTTTCCCCGGATTATGGAATCTTCCAGATAGGGGGAACAGGTACTCTCTCCGTCACTGACAAAACTGATTGCCTTCACGCCGATCTCGGCCGCATCATCTAGAAAACGAAAAATAACATCCCGGGTCATCTTATGTTCGTCATGAAGCTGAAGCTTGCTGTAGCAATAGACACAGTTATAGGTACAACGCCGGGTTAGTGCGCAGTCGATGGTAATCGGGGCGATCCGTTCCCCCGCCAGCCACGCCTCCAGCCTTTCCCGGTGCCAGGCCAGTTTGTGGCCGTCCAGAATTAGATTCTGCCCTGATTTTATTCTCATATCATCCATCACATCAAATCTTCTACTTTAAGGGTTTATTTCATTTCCAAGGGCAAACCGCAAAATGAACTTTTTTCAACGTGGGACAAACCTTGAACATGAAAGATAAAAAAGTCAGCTCCGTCGATCGGATTGCTGAATTAAATCTCCGTGTATTTCGTGGTTTAATAGAATTGTTGTTATTTAAAAAGGCATTAACCTATTCCAGGCTATACTTGCCAGGCATGGCAAGTCCGATCGCCTGGCTCTCACTGCGCCTGATATCAGAGATTGTCCCCGGCGCTGGTTTACGCAACAACTTCTTCTCCGGAGAAAAATATAATTCTTTCATCAGGGAGAAGTAATTCCGGATAACCTCCGCCAGGGACTTCCAGGATATAGCCTTCGACTCACCCGCATCCCGAAGCTTCAGGCGATAAGGTACCTCTGCGAAGAAGTAGCCGCTCCAGACAGCTCTAACAACATTCTCGGTCTGAAAAAAGAAGCCTCTGCTTTGATTAGGAGTGGAGGTGAGGATTACCCGCCGGTAAAGTACGGTACCGTTGGTATAATTGAAGTTGACTCCGAATGATAGGTTAACGATCATCCGAAAGATGGAAGAGATCAGATTCCTGCTCTTTGGCCGCACTTCCTTATTATAAACGAACGGCACCACCATGTCCACCTGCTCCATCAAGCTAAAATACCGCATAATCTCCCCAGGATCATTTTCTCCATCCCCCGGCATAAAGGCTACCACATCACCCCGAGCTTCTAACATACCATCCCGGAAAGCCATCCCCAATCCATGCGGAGTCCGGTGGTGTATCATTCGGATACAATGTATCGCTTCCCGGTCGATCAGGGATTCAACAATCTCCGCGGTCTTATCGGTACTGCCGTCGTTGACAACGATGATCTCCCCATTGAGTCCATATTCCGAGAATGCGGCAAGAGTAGTCCGGATAGCCCGAGCGATATTCTCCTCCTCGTTCAGGGCCGGCATTATGAGGGAAAGATCAATTTTATCACTTTGATTCTTCATTAAATCTGGATTGTCCTCGGATATATTCATTAACAAAATTAAACCATCAGGAAACCAGAGAGACAGGCGGAGACTATTCTGGGTTCAGAAAAGAAGGGGGTGACCCGAACTCAGCTGATAATATGATATCCCGGAAATATAAAATTTCAGGCTGCATCAAAGATTGTAACCATTCATCCCGACACTTCTCCAACAAATTAATCTTGATCGTGGTTAAAACTACATTAGCAATTTTAGGGAGCTAATTTATTCCATAATCGGCTCCGGAATGTTCCCCGGATGGTCTCCCCGATTACGTTTAAATCCCAGTTAATCATGGCGGAGGTATTGATCATCGAGACCAGGTAGCAAGTATAGCAGGGCTTGGTCTCAAGGTGTTTGAAGGCTTCGTCAAAACCGACTTCTTTTAGGTTCTTTCCATCAAACATTCCCTGCATCCCCTGACAGGGATAGAGCCGCCCGTCCTCATCAATCACGATTTCGTAGTTGCCGTACTGGCATTCTATCGCCTTCTTCCCCATTAATCTTAGAGACTCTTCCTTCCCCAGAAATTTCCTGGTATAAGAGACCGGCCAGCTAAGGGTATAGCGTAATATTTTGGTGGTGGAAAAGATCGGATATCCCCGTCGAATGTAGTCGATAAACTTTTTTTGATACCTGATGATATCCTTATCTTCCGGGGCCAGGTCTTCTTCCCCTAACCTCTCATCGCCTTTAAAAAGGAAGTTGATCCCCCATTCAATATTATTTTCTCGGACAAACTCGGCCATAAAATCAACATCATGGACGGTGTACCTGGTGATGGTGCTATTAAGCCGGATTGGGGTCTTGTGGACCTCCTTTACTACCTGGATCGACTCCAGAACCTTATCGAAAGTTCCCTCCCCCCGGATCCGATCATTCCCTTCCCGGTCCCCATCCAGGGAGAAGCAGATATTATCCAGCAGCGCGATCTCCGGAATATTCCGGATACGATCCGGGAACTGCCCGTTGGTAACCAGCGCGGTTACAATACCCTTACTGTCAATATACCGGAATATCTTCCCCAGGTCCGGGTGAAGAAGCGGTTCACCACCCTGAACCAGTATGTACCTGGTCCCCCGATCATAGAGATCATCGATCAGTTTCACCAGATCATCGTAGGCCCAATCCGGTGTATTTCGATTTGAATAACGTCCAAAGCAATAGGCGCATTTAAGATTGCAGCGACTGTTGATTACCAGGTTAACATAAAAGGGATAGCGGGGCTTATTGAATGCTTTGATAGCCAGCATATAGTAAAGAGTCCGAACCCGCTGCCAGTAACGGCGGATAGTAAGGTAGCTGTGATTATATTTCATAATGTATACTATTTAATTGTTTTTAATTGTAAGTGATGAGAAGTAAATACTCAGTAAGTGGTAAGCAGTGATCCGTAGCCTGGCCAACACCGCTTACTGCTTACCATTTACCGCTTCCCGTTCTCTTCACTCTCCAGTTCTTTCTGAATTCTTAAGAATACCTGTTCTGGAGTCAGACCAAACCGTTCCCGTAAATACTGTTGACTCCCTACTACCGGGGCATAGACATCCGGTATCGCGAATTTTATCAATCTAACCGGGAGGTTTTCCTCCAGGATAATATCCCCCACTGCGGACCCCAACCCGCCGATTACGTTATGTTCTTCCAGTGTCGCGAATAAAGAGCAGCGGCCGGAGCATTCGATCAGCAACTCCCGGTCGATTGGCTTTACGGTATGCATACTGATCACTTCCGGGTTCAATCTCTTCTCCCGAAGAAGATCGGCAGCTTCCGCGGCCACCGGAACCATATTGCTGGTCGCGATCAAGGCAACCTTCTCCCCCTCCTGGACTCGGATCCCCTTGCCGATAGTAAATTGAATATCTTCACCCGAATATACCGTCGGCTCACCGGATTTCCCCATCCGGATATAACAGGGACCGGTGAGTTTTAGTGACTCCTCTACCGCCTTCTTCGTCTCAATCGGGCCGCCCGGACAGATCACGGTCATATTGGGGAGAGCCCGCATAATCGCGATATCCTCTATCGCGTGGTGGGTAGCCCCGGCGGTTCCATAAGTAACCCCCTGCCCCACCCCAACCAGTTTCACGGGAAGGTTCTGATAACAGAGATCAACCCGGACCTGTTCGAAGCAGCGCATGGTAATAAAAGGAACTATAGTATAGGCAAAGACCGTCTTCCCGCTCATTGCCAGCCCGGCCGCCACTCCGATCATCGCCGCTTCGGATATTCCGACATTGTAATAGCGCCCGGGGAACCTATCAGCAAACTCTTCCAGAATCGTAAACCCGGCATCCCCGGTCAGGAGATAGATGGAATCATCTTTCTCGGCTAACTTCATTAATGTATTGATGAACGCTCTACGCATGGTCTTTCCTCTAATGGTAGTAATCAGTAAATGGTTATTGGTAATCAGAAGGCCCTGGCCAGACAGCCGAGCCGCCTGATTACTGGCAACTGATCACTTTGCTTCTTTTACCGCTTACTGATCACTGATTACCTATTACTGCTTACTTTCCCTGTCTAATTCACAAAGATACTCTTCCACCTTATCCTTCGGCACCGATAAATAATGGCTTTCAAAGAGATCCTCCATATCTGCCACCCCCTTCCCTTTAATGGTATGGGCAATCACAATCGAAGGACAACCAGGCTCAAATGGAACCGAAAGAAATCCGGCTTCAAGTTCACCGTGATTATGCCCATCCACCTCCTTAACACCCCAGCCGAATGCCTCCCATTTTCGGCGGAAAGTGGAGACCGGCTGAATATTCTCCACCCGATCAAATCCCTGGAGATTATTGGCATCGATAATAGCGATTAGATTATCCAGTTTTAACCGGGCCGCCAGCATGGCGCCTTCCCAAACACTGCCCTCCTGGATCTCTCCATCTCCCATCAGTACATATACCTTATAACTCTTTTTATCATTTCTGGCAGCCAGAGCCATGCCGATTCCGATATTTATCCCGTGCCCCAGTGAACCGGTGGAGGCCTCTATCCCCGGGACTCCTCCCCGGACCGGATGACCATAGAGTTGACCGCCATCATTAAGATAGGTATCGAGGTCTTCCTCCGGGAAGAATCCTTTCTTCGCCAGTATTGTGTACCAGGCCGAAGTTGAGTGCCCTTTGCTAAGGATAAAACGGTCCCGATCGGGATCATCCGGGGAAGGTATATTCATTACCTTAAAATAGAGAACGGTCAATATATCGACAATTGACATTGCCCCGCCGAAGTGGGACCCCGTCTGATGCATCCGCACCAACGTTTTTCGTATTTCTCTGCTAATATTCTCCGTCATAATTTATTACTCCGGAATAAAATAATTTTTTATTCTTACAATTTTGAGAGAGGAAGATACAATAATGAGTTTAATAATTCAAACTATATAATCCGCTTACGATATGAATAAATGGTATGTACCACGAATAACGCTATATTTCTTAATCCTCTTCGCGGGATTGCTGATTATATATCTTCCCTCTTTCAAAAACCCTCCCCGGAGCGATTACTGGTCGGCATTTTATATCTTTCAGCAGGTAGATGCATCACCCCAGCCTCCAAACTGGACTTCCATCGCCACCTTCGATCTCTGGCAGCATGGGACTTACCGTCCCATCTCACATCTCGTCCCCTACCTCGAACACCGGCTTTTCGGCCCTGATTTCATCTGGAACCACATCCTCAACTTCAGCGCCTACTGTCTCAGCATTATCCTCCTCTACCTGCTGGCGGTGAATCTTTCTCTGGATAAAATCATAACAGCAGCGCTATTGACCGTCTTTGCATTTTTATTTTCACATTTCGATATTCTGACCTGGACATTTCAGCTCTTTAGTACCATGAGTTTCTGCGCGTTTCTGCTTGGTTTTATCATTTTCCTGCGATTCCTTAAAACCGGACAATTAATGATCCTGATCCCGACCGGCCTTCTCTTCCTATTCGGCATGTTCTGCTTTGAAGTATACGCCCTCTGGCCAATAGCGATTTTGAGCCTCCCGGCAACTCTTTCAAATCCCCACCGAAAAATCAAGCGGGGAGAATACCGGGCAATCTTCATCATGCTGGGAGTTATCTACTCAATCTATCTGGTCGGTTTCCTTCTCCACCGCTCAGCAGCAGCTACAACCGGTTCCCTCCCGGCGCCCACAGGAGGAGAGATTGTTGGTGCCTTCTCTCTGTCCTTCTTTAACCTTCTCTATAATGGGATCGCCGTTAACCTCTTTCCCTCCATTTCCACTCCCCTCTTCTATAATGATAACGTAAATCTGGGGGGACTCTTGCTTAAATGGGGGGCCAATCTGCCCGAAATCGCCCTTTGGGGGGGAGTTATCACCGCTCTGATATTAGCTGCCGGGGCGGTATATCTCTATCGGAAAAAAGAGTGGAGAATTCTCGCTCTTCTATCTTTCTTCATGATCATCTATCTCTCCAATTTTTTTATCGTCGCTCTCTCCCGTCTAACTACTAATGAGGCATTCTATCCGTTATCTCAATTCCGTTATCAGTACGTCCCCAATGCTTTGCTGGCCCTGATGGCAGCGGTAATTATCGGGGATTTATTTAAATATAAAAAACTTTTAAAAATAATTATCTGCTTGATTCTGGTCCCGATTTTGTTTTTTAATATATATCTCTCTCACAAATATGTGGTAATCATTGGTAAGCGGTTAACACCCCTTCATACGCTTATGACCACAATCCAGAGGGGATTGAAAGAGGGGATAATCACGGAAGAGGCCCCTCTCTTCATAGATGAGAAAATAACTGAGAGTTTGCCCTCCCCGAGTTGGAATATGAACATGGCGCAGTTCATGGAAGGAACCTTTCAATGGTTCTTCCCCGCCTCGGAGATGAAAAAATTTACCTTGGTCCGGGAAGAGGCCGGTTGGATCTTCTCGGAGAAAGATTACAAGATAATCAGTAATGAATTACGGCATCAGACACAGGAGAAATAAATAAAAAAAATGAACATTCAACGTTCAACGTTTAACGCTCAACATTCAATGGAAGCCCCGAAGGGGCGGCAGACAATAGCTACGGGCGTAAGCCCTGGTTCATTAAAAAAACCAAGAAAATCATTGGTAACCGGCGGCGCCGGCTTCATTGGAAGTCACATTGTGGAGGCCCTCTTAAAGCGGGGTGACAGAGTAACCATCCTCGACAATCTCTCTACCGGAAGAAGAGAGAACCTCAATCTTCTGGACGGAGGAGATTCCATAGATTTCCATAATGTCGATATTGCCGACTATGAATCAATCAAAGATTTCTTTCGGGGAGTCAATCAAGTCTTCCACATCGCTGCCCTGGCCGATATTGTCCCCTCTATCCGAATGCCGTTTGCTTATCACCACTCCAACGTCGATGGAACAATCAGTGTTCTGGAGGCCGCCCGGGCGGCCGGCGTAAAACGGCTGGTCTACGCCGCCTCGTCTTCCTGCTACGGGATCCCCGATCATTATCCCACCCCTGAAACTGCTCCGGCCCGACCGCAGTATCCGTACGCCCTGACAAAATATGTCGGGGAACAGTATGTTTTACATTGGGGGGATATCTACGATCTCCCGGTGGTCGCGTTGAGATTCTTTAATGTATACGGTCCCCGCTCCCGTACCTCGGGAACATATGGGGCGGTATTCGGAATATTCCTGGCCCAGAAATTGGCCGGTGAGCCTTTCACGGTGGTGGGTGACGGGACCCAGACCCGGGACTTCACCTTCGTTACCGATGTGGTCTCCGCCTGTCTGGCGGCGGCGGACTCCGATCTCCGGCAGAAGGTTATGAACGTTGCCAGCGGAAACCCGGTAAGTGTCAACCGCTTGGTAGAACTTTTAGGGGGTGATGTGGTGCATATCCCCAAACGTCCGGGGGAACCGGACTGTACTCACGCTGATACGACCATGATTACTAAACTTCTGGGTTGGAAACCAGGAGTAACCATTGAAGAAGGAGTAAATATCCTTCTAAAAAATATTGACTACTGGAGAAATGCCCCGGTCTGGAACCCGGAGTCGATTGCAGACGCTACTCAGGACTGGTTTAGATATCTCGGAAAAACAAGTGCCTAAAGTGCCTAAAGTGCGCTAAAGTGCCTAAAGTTATCGCCTCGCCTAGCATCATGGCATTGCCGATTATCGGTTACGATAGAAACGGTTTCTGCTTGCATCCCGAATGTTTCTTTTCGGGGCAACCGCGATAAGAGGCTACGGCGGAGGAGAATTTGCGTAGATTAGTGAGATTAGCGGTTTAAAAAAGGGCCGAGGCGAGGCATCAATCAGTGTAATCCGTGAAATTGTGGACAAAAAAGGGGCCGAGGTAGAGGGAACTTTTGCGAATTTTGCGCCTTTTTGCGGCCAATAAAGGTCACGAGGAGAATATATTATTTTCATGAAAACATATGACAAGATCAAGACACTGGATGAACTGGAATTGATAATCGCCGAATTGAAAAAGGACGGCAAGACTGTAGTTCTCTGCCATGGAGTCTTCGATCTCCTCCATCCGGGTCATATCAAACACTTCGAGGCCGCTAAAAATGAAGGCGATATCCTGGTTGTCACACTGACCCAGGATCAATATGTCGGCAAAGGTCCCGGCCGACCCGTCTTTAACCAGCGTCTCCGGGCTGAGACCATGGCCGAGATCGAATGCGTCGATTACGTGGCGATCAATCAATGGCCGACTGCGACCGAGACACTGAAGAAACTCAAGCCCGATGTCTACGCAAAGGGAAGCGACTACGCCGACCGATCCCAGGATCTGACCGGTGAGATACAGAATGAGGAAGAGGCGGTCAAGGAGGGAGGTGGGAGGATTCACTTTACTGACGAGATCTCCTTCAGTTCCACCGAACTTTTGAACGTGCATTTCAGCGTCTACCACCGGGAAGCGAACGAATTCTTAAAGAATTTCAGGAAGAGTTACAGCGTGGATCGGATTATCTCAATGATGAAAGATCTGAAGAATCTTAAAGTACTGGTAGTCGGAGATCCCATCATAGATGAATATCATTACTGCCACCCGATGGGGAAGGCTTGGAAGGAGACCGTCATCACCACCCGCTATATCAACCAGGAGTCTTTCGCCGGCGGGGTACTGGCCACCGCCAATCATATCGCCGGTTTCTGCGATAAAGTCGATCTGGTAGCCTGCCTGGGGATGGAGAATACACAGGAAGAATTTATCCGGGACCGCCTCAAGCCCAACATCACTCCCAGATTCTTCTATCGAGACGACGCCCCTACCGTCACCAAGCGGCGCTACGTAGATCCGGCTTTTCTCTCCAAGATGTTCGAAGTCTGTTTCCTGAATACCAGGACCCCACCGCAGGAGGTAACTGATGAAGTCTGCGAATACCTATCCGAGGTCTGTGCTGATTATGACCTGGTCCTGGCTTCCGATTTCGGCAATGGCTTTATCGGTTCCGAGATAGTGGAAGTTCTATGCGACAAGTCGAAATTCCTGGCGGTCAATACTCAGACCAACAGCGCCAATACCGGTTTCAACCTGATCACCAAGTATCCCAAAGCTCAGTATGTCTGCATTGACGAGCCGGAGATCCGCCTCGCCCTGAGTGATAAGTACGGGAGTCTCGAGGATATGATGATCAAGATTGCCGAACGGATGGAATGTAACCGGATCACGGTGACCCGGGGCCATAACGGATCAATCGGCTATGAACCGGAGAAAGGCTTTTTTGAAGTTCCGGTCCTCTCAAAAGAGATCGTGGACCGGATCGGCGCCGGTGACGCATACCTGGCAATCACCTCCGCCTGTGTGGCCGCGGGATATCCTATGGATATGGTCGGGTTGATCGGAAACGCCGTCGGCGCCCTGGCCGTCCGGATTGTCTGCAACCGGGAGTCAGTGGAGCCGGTCCCACTTTATAAATTCATCACCGCTCTTTTAAAATAGCATCTCTCCTTTCGGAGAGACGCTGTTTTAAAAGATTGTAACCACGGTCGGTAATTAAAAAACTGCCTTGTTTACGGGTTTATAAAACTCATTACCGTGCCTAAAACCACTTTCAAATACAAGATAGCCCTTTCCATGTCTGCGCGTTAAGGCTAGTTGGCATATCCCAGGGCTTTTAGTTGTCGCAATAATGCCTTGTCAGGTTTAAATTCCTTCTGTGATCCCTTTTTAATCAAACCGAGGAAATCGTTGGTTTCTTTCCTGATCTCTTGCTCCAGAACACACATAGATTTTATTATATTGGCCTTGTCTAAAAGATTGTGTTGTTCCTTGTTATCTTTTTTAATATTAAATAGTGAATAATTCTTGTACTCCCGATTTAGCCACGGATTAGTGTTCATTGCTTTGCAATACATCTCCTCCGCCTTTTTCAACTTTCCCTGCTGGCTATAGAGCTTGCCCAGTTCAACATATACACGGGCTTCATCCTCTCCATTTTCAATCGCTTTGTTAAATGCCCTTTCCGCCGCGGGATATCTCTGAGTTTCCCGATATAGCGCACCGAGACTAACATTTAAATCTCCGCTGTCAGGGTTTATATTCTTCGCTTTTCCATACATCATCTCCGCCTTAATGAACTCTTTTCGGTTAAGATAGAGATCTCCCAAAATACGGTAACCCTCAGCATTATCCGGATTGAATTTGATCATCATTTTATAAACATCCTCCGCATCCTCGACACGATCTTTCCTATCATAATAATTCCCTAGCGAATAATAAATCCAGAGCAGATGAGGGTTTTGGGTCATTATCTGTTGATAGATTCGTTCCAATTCACTTACCTTTCCGATATCCCTACAATAAATGGCGAAATCTTTGATCAGCCAATGGACCTGAGGATTAATTTTTATGGCCTCATGATACATATCCACAGCTTTCTCATGCTGCCCTTCTTTTCTATATAGTTTAGCTAAAACTACAAAGTAATTCTGCCGTCTGGAGTCAATTTCAATTGCTCGGTTAATATTTTCTTTTGCCTCCGCTATCATTTCCTGTTCTTGGCAGAATTTTCCATATTCAAAATATCCTTCTGGATTGTCCGGAGCTAATTCCAGAACCTTTTTAAATAGGGTCTTGGCCCGAGCATAATCACCCTGGTCTTTGGCGCACCCCCCCCATTCAAGATATATCCGATAATCGTTATCACTCACCTTTTGTGCTTTATTAAGTAGCTCTATCGCTTTTCCATAGATCTCCATCTCCCGATAGCAGATCGCCGATTTCAGGAGCAGATCTACATTATTCGGGGAATCCTTGATTGCCGCATTATATATCTCGACAGCCTTCTCAAAATCATCCTCTTCAAAATAGCGATCCCCCAACTCAACACCATTGAGATGATCTTCATTTTCAATATTTAGATCTACCTCGAGTGTTGTATTAGATATGTTATCGGGAGGTTTTTTCCGGACATGTAAGTCCCTGAGAGGATCAACATGGTTTATGAAGGAATAATCATCTCTAAGGATTTTAAGAGAATATTCTTTAATAACTTCATGGTGGGTGGTTGTTCGATAGCTTGCCATCAGGGGATTGTATTTCCCTTGATTGGTAATAAGGGGGAAAAATGAGACTCCCTGGATAGGATGGGAAATCGGCACCCCGAGATATTCACAGATAGTCGGCATTATATCCATAAGCCTGACCGGGGCTTCGATAATCGTACCGGCATGCTCACCCTCGGGTAATTTTATTAACAGTGGGACATGTAGATGTTCCACCCACAATCTTCCGTGTGTCTTACCGCCATGTTCATTGAACTCCTCGCCATGATCGGAGAGGAGGATAATAATAGAGTTGTCATAGACCCCTTCTTCTTTTAAAGCGTCTATTACCTTTTTAAATACATAATCTGAATAATAGACTCCCCCGTCATAAAGAGATATAATACGGCTATAATCTTGAGGATTATCTAAATCTACTCCTTCCCAGAATGTAGCACTCCCACCCTCACCCGCTGGAAGAGCCTCTACTTTCTCAATCTGGTTGTTGAGAAAATGTTCCCTGAACTTTTTTGGCCCTTTAGTATACGGATCATGACATAGGTAATGGTGGAGAAAGAGGAAAAGAGGTTTTCCCATTTTGTCACTATCCTGAACATTCTTTCGGATACGAGCTATTATTTTTTCAAGCCCCTTCAACGAGGCATTCTGGCTGCCGCTTCTATTCTCCCATTGACTGAACGCGGGGATATACTTATCAAATCCCCGTTTGAAGCCCATATCCCCCGTGATCTGCCCTTTCCCATGGAGACCAACAGTATAATAGCCATTCCTTCTAAGTAATTGAGGCAGAGTGATGATATTCTCATCTAAACGATGTTTTAGGCCAAGCTTAGAGATATTATTTACACCGTGAACCGGGGGGGCAAGGGAAGTAAAGATAGACATATGAGATGGAGCAGTGATCGGGGCCTGGCTTACAGTATTGTTAAACAAAACAGCATCCTTTGAAAACGCATCTATATGCGGAGAGGTTTCTCTGCTATATCCATAGCAGCTCAAATGATCGGCGCGGAGGGTATCGATTGAAAATAGAATAATATTTGGTTTAGGAGTAGATACATCTTCGGTCTGCGAGCTCAATGCATACATTGCTAAGAATAAATATATTCCCATGAATAAATTAAAGCTTTTTTTGAGGTTCATTAATTCTGATTATGGCGAGATATTTAATTGGCCCAATTGAGATATGAAAGAAATATTGTTTAGCTCTGGAATATACATATACTATAACAATCGAACCGCGAAAAGCATTTAAACTGTGTTAAGGAATTTTATAGCAGCATTCTTCGAATATCAGAAATAGTATGGGGGAAATGATATGGAGAAATTCAGTCGAAAAGAGAAGGTCGCTCTGGTAGTATTCGGACTGATCTTGTTAGCTATTATTGTTCAGATGATCTGGAGGTTAGGATAATTTAGTGCTCCTTCCGGAACAGGTATGGTAATTGATGAGGCGGATATCGATCTCTCCAGCAATTTGCTACGGTTGCCGGGGATTATAACCGAGGTCTCATCCCGGAATAAAGAAAGCCAAACTCCTTCCAAACTTTTCGACAAAAATCTGAACTCCTACTGGCATGTAGCACTTGACAACGTTGGTGATCCGGCCTGAATAACGATTGACTTCAGTGAGGGAAATGAGAAGACTATCCGTTCTCTGGCGGCACTTCCCCGGGCCGATATACCAAAGCAATTCTTCCGCAAGGCCGAACTTTTCGGCAGCGATAACGGCGAAGATTGGCAATTGGTCAGCGAGATTATTCAAGGAGAAACGCCATATAGCGCAACTTTGCGCAAGTGGGAGTTCGACAATGATCGGGCATATCGATATTACCAACTCCTTATCACCGATGGACATGAGGGGGGTAAATTTTTCTCGATGGCGGAACTGGCTCTCTTTGAATAATCTATTATTTTTACTTTGCAAAAATAACAGTCAAATAACTTTCCCATCTCTTTCCTGGCTAAAATTCCCACTTTTTATTGACAATCGGGGGAATTATGACAGACTGATCCTGCAAATACAGGGGATATAAGTTACTTGGGAGATAACCTATGGTACCAATAATTACATCTTTGATCTTAGGGCCTATTGAGACCGGTATTGTGGCTCGTTTGACCTACGAAAAAAAATCTATTGTAACGGCCGCGGAACTTGATCAGTTGTTTAACCTCGCTCCAGAGGATAGGAAGCAGGTAGTTTTTCGCCTTAAAAGGAAAAAGATACTTTCGCCGATAAAACGAGGTGTATATGCGTTTTCCCCTCTTGAAGCCGGTCCGGAAGGAACAGGGGTTGATGAACTGTTAATTCCTCCGCTTTTTTTCCCTGAGAAAATTTACTATATCGGCTATTCGACCATGTTTAATTATTACGGGTTTACTGAACAGCTTTTTCAAACCGTATATGTCCTTAATACCACGATAAGTATGGACAGGGTAATCTGTGGTCTATCTTATAAATTTTTAAAAATTTCAGAAAAGCGCATATACGGGTTGGAAACAATAAAAGTAAAGGATACGGATGTAAGTGTTAGCTCAAAAGAGCGCACGCTTATCGATCTTCTTTATTTTAATAAGCCTGTCGGCGGAATTTCCGGTGCGGTTGAGATATTCATAGACTTTGTTAAAAATAAGAAATGCAATATAACTAGGCTTACTGAATACGCGACTCTTTTTCCTAATATTACAACCAGAAAGCGGATCGGACTGCTCCTTGAAAGAATCGGGATTTCTGATAATATTTTAAAGCCCCTTATAAAAAGCGTAGAAAAATCAGCGATCAGCTCTCTTGAAGGATTACGCCGGGGAAGACTAAATAAGAAATGGAGAGTTATCGTTAATGATTCACGATAATAAAGAAGAATTTATAAAAGTTCTGGAAAGAGCGTCAAAGAAAAAGGGATTTATCTTGCCTGTAATCGAAAAGGATTATTATCTGACGCTGATTCTTTCCCGGGTACATGAACTCTCTGAAGATCTTATTTTCAAAGGGGAGACATGCCTGAATAAAGTGTACTACTCATATTATCGTTTAAGTGAAGACCTTGATTTCAGTATGATGCTTCCTCAATATGAAGCAACGCGTGGTCAGCGGCGTAAATGTATTCAGCCGATTAAAGATGGAATTGAGGACTATATCAGGCAATTTGGGATGAGGATAGATGACTCCGGTAATCCCGGCCGGAATGAATCTAAACAGTTTGTCTATTCTTTCATCTATCAATCAGCATTGCGGTCAGTTCCGGCAAAAATCAAATTTGAAATTAGTTTGAGGTTTAATCCGGTTGATCCAATAGAAAAGCGTCAGGTTCAGCATGTCTTCTTGCATCCATTTACCGGTGAGCCGCTTTTTGATGGGGGTAGAATAAATTGCCTGTCTTTGAATGAATTAATAGCTGAGAAATTACGCGCAAGTGCCCTGCGTAAAAAAATTGCACCGCGTGATTTCTACGACCTTGATTTTGTTCTTCGGAATGGTTTTGATCTGGCGAACAAAGAAGTAATAAATCTTTTTCTAAAAAAACTTACTGAAGATGGCGCGGATACGGATTTAGGTAAATATAAAATTAATCTTGGGCGGGCGGATAAAGAAATTATGGATATGCGTTCACATATTGAGGCTGAATTATTTGATGTACTGAGTCCGGATGAACGGAAAAATTTCCATCTTGATGCAGCACTTGAGAGAATTAATAACGTTATGAATATATATGCTTAATAATCAAACTCCATTGATCTCACGATTCATAAAATCTGACCGAATTGCTCTGCTCCTGATTGTGGTACTGGGAGTGGTATTATTCCTGGTCTGGGCGCGGTTTCCAGAGTATAAATCATTCGGGCAGGGGGATCCATACCTGGATGCCAATCAGTATCTTCCCGGGAAGAACTTTGCGGAAAGGGGATTTTTCAGAGAGCACTTCCTGGCTGAGTATGCTACCGGGCCGGAAGAATGTTATCCGCTCTGGTATACGCACAATCCTTCCCTCTCCGAGATTATGAGCGGGCTCTACTATCGGGCCGGCCTCCATAATATTTCCCAGCAGCGAGTCATAGCCATACTCTGGAACCTGCTCGGCGCCTGGTTCTTCTATCTTTTACTGAAGCGATTGGCCGGACCCTTGATAGCCCTGGTCAGTCTGGCGGTCTTTATATCCAATCCGCTCTATATCGCCTGGGGTGATAACCTCTTTACCAATCATCAGTGGTGTTTCGCCTTCGCCGGAATGTATTTCTTTCTCCGGGCGATTGATCCGGCAAAACACGCTAAACTCTCTCTGAATTTAGCGGCACTCTGTTTCTTTCTCCTCTGCTACTCCAACTACGAGTACGTCCCTTTTGTCGCTATCTTCTTTATCGGTGTTAAAGTCCTCAAGATACGAAAGGTTCCCTGGTCCCGGATTATTATCCTGTTAGGAACCGGACTGGCCGCGGTGATCATCCACCAAATCTGGGTTATCCGGGCGATCGGATTTGACTACTGGCTGATCGATAAGGCGGAATCTCTCCTCCACCGGACCGGAATGGGGATAACTCCAATGATGAAGGTCTATAATAGTATGCCCTGCTTGATGTGGGAGGAACAGGCTACCCTTCATGGCGATTTCACCCTAGCGGACTATTGGAAAAACTTCTACCTTCACCTGGAGAATCTCTTCGGTTTCGGTTGGACCATACTCCTGGCCGGGATCTGTATCTTACCCGGTTGGTTTCTTTACGGAGAAAAAGAGGAAAGAATACTCCTTCGCCGCTCCCTGCTCCTTTTTTTTCTGATGAGTGTCTTCTGGTTTATCTCGTTCGTCCAGCATACCGCCGATCATCAATGGGGTTCCACCATCCTGCTCTTCGCCCCCTTTGCCGCGTTTCTTTCCGGATCGGTTCTGGTCGGCCTCTATGGGAAGATCATCGGTCCCGGGAAGGGAGCTCCGGATATCTCATGCCGAAAACGAGCACTTATAAAAGCCATCAGCATTATTCTGATAATTGCCATTCTGATCGGACTGATTGCGGGAAGAATCCTGAACTATCGCCTCTTCGAATCATATCCGGGGATAGAGAGCCTGGAAAAATATCGGGGAAAGATTCTTCTGACCAGTTCCATACCCACCCTGGTCTCCGCCTCTACCGGCACCCCAACCGGTTGGATGGCGGGGAAACACGCGGCCCAGATGTTCTCTCATGCCCGTTATCTGGTAAATCCGGACTGTGGGCTTGAATTCAAACCAGATTATTTCTTCTCTCCCCAGCACCCGGAAGATCCCGAGTTCGCTCGATCATTCGATGACTGGCTTTCGGCGAATTTTGAGATAGAAGAAGAAGGGGACAATTTTACGATCTATGATCTTAATAGACCCCTTAAAACCTCACGTCCCGCCATGCTTAACTATCGGGGATTAAAATATGCCAAAAATCGGTTTATTTGGGCTCGATGGGCCTGGTTAAAAAATGATCCTATACGCAGAAAATACCATCGTCCTCCGCCATCGAAGGAAAATGAACCGTCTATCGCGGAACAGATCGCTGAAAAGATCTATAAATTGACTGGAAAGGCCTCATTAAAAAGAGCTGACATTAATCCGGAAGCGCTTATCGTCCAAACAACCAGCGAAAATCTCTTTGCTCCTTCATTTATAAACACTGTCAGTTCCGCGATGGAGGAGGAACATCCCGCTGAAAATCTATATAATCCCAAGCCTGACAAATACTGGCATATTTCCGAGGACCGGGTCGGCGAAGTTGCCTGGGTAATGAGTGACTTCGGAACAGACCGTAAAGAAACCATAAACTTCATTAGAACCAAACCCAGGAACAACAAACTCCGCCAGACATTTAAGAATGCTGTCATCCAGGGGAGTCAGGATGGGGATAATTGGGAGAGCATCGCCTTTATCAACCAGGAAGAACCGCCGATTACAAATGACTGGATCGGATGGTACTTTGCTAATCGAACTCCATTCCGTTTCTATCGCTTCCTGCTGATTGATGGGCATACCGGAAACAATTCCTTTTATTCCCTGGGAGCGCTTGAGATGTATACTGTGGAAAAAATAAAATCTGAATTATGAAAAATCATAAATTCAACTCTTTTCTCCTCCCGATGGTCTTGATTCTGCTCTTGATTATTCTATCTTACAATAACGTGGTCTTTTTTCGCCGATCGCTCAACCCTGTTCTCCTGATTCCGCCCTGGGATATCCAATTATCAACCGGCTACGGCGATATCTCCGGCAGTACCTCCGAGAAGCATGGCTGGCATGTAGATCTGGCCAACCCCGCTTACCTGGAATGGCCGGTTAACGCGTTTATTGGAAAATCACTTAAAGCAGGGCATATCCCCATGGTAATGCCCTATCAAAGTCTGGGCGTCCCCCTGATCGGCCAGTACTGCCACCGTGTCCTCTCCCCCTACCAGATGATAGAAAACCTCTTCTTCCCTCACGGTTACGACTTCTTTCTCCTCCTCCGCCTTTTCCTGGCAGGTATATTTGCTTACCTCTTTATCCGCCCTCTCTGCCGGCGGGTGGAATCAGCCCTGGTCACCGCCATCGGGTATGGTCTGGGCAGCATAATGGTTATCTACTCCAACCATGAAGAGGTAGCTAATGTGGCAATGATGCTCCCCCTGCTCATGTGGGCGATCCGGGCCTTCTTTGATCACCCGTCGCTTTCCCGGGCCTGCTGGCTTACCCTGGCTCTCTCTATGGTTCATACCGCCGGACAACCGGAAATACAGCTCTATCTGCTTTTACTTGCGTTATTGTACGGCCTGACCAGAATCTTTGCAATCCCAATCGGAATCCGGAGAACCGCTTTCGCGTACAGCCTGGCCGCGATCTGCCTGAGCGCGGTGATCGCGGCACCCCAGATTATCCTATTTCTTCAGTTTCATCACGAAGCGTGGACCTTTCACCCGCCGGGAGGAAGCCTGGGAATTCAGTCGCCTATGACAATTCATCGGTTCCTCTTCAGCTTCTTTCCCCGGCTCCGTCAAACCTCGTGGCCCTGGTCCTATCGGACTATCAATCTCCTCTGGGATTGGATTGGCGGTTACTTTAGCTTCGGACTCCTTTTTCTGGCGGTGTCGGCGGTACGCAAACCCCGCCGAAATCGCCGGGAGATATCAATATTCGGACTCTATTTCCTATTTATTCTGGCAAAAAATCTCGGCTGGAGCCCGGCTCAATTACTGGGAACGATTCCTCTTTTCGATCAGACCTGGAGTCCCCGCTGGTCAGCCGCCACCTGGAGTTTCGCACTGGCGGTGTTGGCCGGTTTCGGCCTAGACAACTTACTCGATCAGTCTCCACTCACTACAAGTGACAATAGCAAGGAAGCAGTACTCAAGTCCTGCTCTCTATCGGCAGAGATTCAGCCACAGGCTGCTCCGTCTCCGGCGGTAAATTTTAGCACCGGGTTACCAGCCACCGATGCGGGACAGATGCCTCCAAGATCTAACTGGAAGAATACTGTCCAGTCAAAATTTACCGCCTTCCAGAATAGTCCCCTCGCTATATCCACGCTTCTTTTCATAGTTATTATTCTGATAATTATCTTCTGGTGGCAGGGGAGTCTCAATTGGAGTACAAACCAGATGAGGGGATATATTATTTTCAATGGATTTCTATTCTTTCTCCTGGCCGTCGGCGCAATTCTTCTGTATTTGCTTCTCTCGCGACCGGTCAGAAATTATTTAATATCGACCGGCGGCGCGGTCAAGGACGCTCTCATCCATAACCAGATTGGGATGATATCTCTTCTCGCCGCCAGCTCGTTCGCCGCGCTGCGCTGGTTCCCTGTTAAACACTACCTCTTTTCTCAACCCGAACCGTTTGCCTCTTATCTCTTCGCCGCCCCTCTTCTTCTGCTCTCAATCTCCGGCCTATTTTATCTGGCCAGCAACCCTTCTAATCCCGTGGTCGTGCTTATCTCCGCGATCGCGATACCAACAGCTCTGATCGGGGGATGGGCCGAGTTGCCGGGAGGATTTTTTCAGACAATTTTCTGGGTTCTCTTCGCCCTGACAATCTGTTCCTTTTTCATCTTCAGCCGGAAAAGCCGCCGCGTTCGATTTGTCTTTTCCGCCCTCTCATTTCCCCTTCTAGCGGGACTGGTTACCCTCGTGATGACAGCTACTTTCTTTTCCGATGAGGCAGATCGCATGCTCCGGTTACATTATTATTTCGCGATTATCCTGCTCGCCGTCTTATCCGGTTTAAGTTATTGGAGATCGCGGGGAGGGACAGGATGTGGCTGGTTCTTCCTTTTTCTGGTGTGGTCCGAACTGACAATCTATATACCCAAAAATCACTTAGACCGTTTCCTCATCATCGACTATATCCCGCTTCTAGCTGCTATCCTGGTGGTCCTGGGATTCGCACTCTGGTTCCGACGTGCGCCATTATCCGGGAAAAAAATAGCCATTTTTCTATTCACTGGTATTCTTATTTCAGGAGGATCGCTTTTCATTCTCGAAAAGAACTCTTCCGATCATTTACCGGCCACCTGCACACCGAAAAAACCTCTACCTTATATATCTTTCCTCCGGGAGAAAGGACCATCCGCCCTCTTCGGAATCGGACGCATCCTCGCGCCCAACTTCGCTTCGGCCCACGATCTTACCGATCTGCGGGGATGCAATTCCATGAATACCAGCGCCTTTCAGTTCTTCCAGGAGAACCTGCTCCGCGTAGTCTACCGCAATTCCAGTTATTCTCTATGGTATACAGGGGACAATCCGCTCAACGTAAGAAAAGGATCTCCTTATGGCAGCTCCCGGGATGATCACGTTAATGCCTTTAAAAGAGCGGTGCCTTTCTTTTCTCTCACTTCCGCCCGGTATGTGCTCTCTCCCAAAGGTCTCCTTGACAATGTCGGAACCTTGAAAAGCAGAGGGATAAAGAAAGTCTACTCAGAAGAAATTGATATCTGGGAGATCCCATCCCTCCCCCCGGCATATATAGCTCATAAGGAGGAGGTAATATCGATGATCTCCGATACCCGGCGCTGGGGGACTACCGTCGTCACCGACAAAGAAGTTCTGGGGGGTAACCGCGTTATTCTGGAAGAAAATCCACCGCGACAGATGTTGGAGAGTGAAAGTAATCCGACTGACCGGGCGGAATTGATCATGGGAGATAACCCCAACCGGATGAAAGTGAAATTTTTCAGTGAAAAACCGGCCTACCTGGTTATCAGCCGCGCGTATACCAACCTGCTACGAGCCTACCTTGATGGAGATGAACTCCCCATCCTCAAAGCCAACGGCCCCTTCATGGCCGTTCCCGTTCCGGGAAGTCAAAAGGAGAGAGTTCTGGAATTAACCTATATCTCAACGACCACGAAAATCTCCTTCGCCATGAGTATCCTGGCAATCCTGGCGGTGGTGGCGGGAATTATCTTTGGACGAAAAAGGCAACAAGAACGAAAAGGCCGTTGAAGGTCATGTATAGATCGGCAAGGGGCCAGCAGCACCACCCGTCCGACCAGTCCGACTTGTCTGACCAGTCAGACTTGAGCGGGGCTTGCGGCTGAAAAGAACTTCAACAGAGATTATCTTTTTTGGGGAGCGTCATCGATCAGCCGCTTCAGGATGGGCGCGAAGAAGAGGAAGATAACCCCCACCCCAAGGGCAACCCACCCGATAATTCCAAAGACATGAGAAAAAGGCTGATCAGTGATCAGCGGATCATTGGAACCGGAAGGAATCGTAGTCCATTCGGCGATAAGACCGGCCAGGGCGTTGGCGAGCGCGGAGGCGAAGAACCATACCCCCATCATCAATCCCATCATCTTCTTCGGAGAGAGTTTTGTTATCATTGAAAGGCCTACCGGAGAAATAAAAAGCTCACCCATTGTCTGAAGGAAATAGCTCACCACCACCCACCAGAGGTTAATCTTACCCGCTGCGTCGTCAAACTGAATAGCCAGGGGGAGGATAACAAATCCCAGACCCATTAAAATAGTCCCCCAGGCAAACTTAGCTGGGATGGATGGATTCCACCCGGTCCGGTCCAGACGGATCCATAGTTTGGAGAGAAACGGTCCCAGGAGAATAATGAAGAGGGGATTGATGGATTGGAACATGACGGTGGGAATTGTCCATCCCCCCTCCTCTCTCCCCACATTAAACTCGGTAAAGATGGTAAGCGACATTCCCGCCTGCTGATAGAGCGCCCAGAATACAATTGAGAATAGAATCAGAATATGGACGGCAATCAGCCGCTCCCTTCGGATATCTCGATAGGAGAACGAACGGCTGAAGGAATAAGCGAGAAACAGACCTCCAAGAACAAAAAGGAGAATATTGGTCAGATCGGTATTCTTGACCAGTTCGGCGAAGAGGTATATCGCGGCTAACGTTCCCACACTTATAAGGAGATAGTTTCCCAATCGCACGGCCGGAGTCTGTCCGGTATCCGGCGGTCCTCCCAATTCGGGATGCTTTCTCAGCCCGAAAAAGAAGACCACCGTCCCCATCAGGACCCCTACCGCGGCCATCAGGAAAGCAATATGCCATCCGAACTGGATAATTACCCAGCCGGTAATAAGCGGGGGTATAAGAGATCCGACATTGATCCCCGCGTAAAATATAGTAAACCCTCCCTCACGACGGGGATCGTTCTTCCCGTATAACTGCCCGACCAGACTGGAGACATTGGGCTTGAAAAACCCATTTCCGACAATAATTGTCCCCAGGGCTAGCTGGAATACTAATCCCTGGCCGGGAAGACTGAGTAACCCGTAGCCCGCCGCCAGTAAAACTCCGCCTAGCACTACCGAACGGCGAAACCCGAGGAATCTATCGGCAATCCACCCTCCGAAGAGCGGGGTCAGATAGACCAGTGCGGTAAAAGCGGCAAAGGTGGTGTAGGCGCGGGTATCTGAGAAGAGGAATACCTTGGTCATATATAAGACCAGGATTCCCCGCATGGTATAATAGCCGTACCTCTCCCACATCTCGGTCATGAAGAGAATAGAGAGCTGCCGGGGTTGTCTATTCGCCTTATCGTTCATAGACTCAGTATATAATATGGATACTGGATATTGGTGATAGTTGAAGGCCGGACATAGAGCGGTAAGCGGCGGGGCGATCTGTCGCATCAGTCAGACCGGTCCGACACGTCCGACCACTCTGACCCGGCAGCTGGTTCGCGGGGGGAAAAACCAAGCCGAGTCTTACTTCCCGGGAGTCCTGACAAAATGAAGGAGGCGCTTGAGGATATTCTCCCGTTTCAACGACTCCACCAGGCCATCCTTCTTCAGGGATTTCAGTCTCTCCAGACCGGCGGCGTTTTTCGCGGCCCGATCAGCGGCCAACCTTGATAATTGTTCCGGTATCTCCGCCCGGAGAGCAAGCAGCCGGGCAAAAGCATCAGTAGTAATCTTGAGTAGCTCAACTTCTCCCCCCCCGATAATGGTAGCGGTACGAGGCATTCCCGTTATCAGGCTCATCTCGCCTAAAAGAGCGCCGGTGCTAATCTCAAACTCCTGGGGAGGAACTCCATCACGATATTCGATTCGTCCGCGAAGCATGCCACTGACCACTATATAGCAATCATCCCCCTCATCTCCCTGTCTGAAGAGTAACTCTTTATCCGTATAACGGACAAACTTCAACGAAGAAGCCAGATCCCTGATCTCCTCATATCCCAGAAGTGGCTTCCCTTCCCGGTCCGTGAGAAATTCGGATATGAGCTCGCTCCCCGCTAATACCTGTGACCGGCGATCCAGTTCTCCATCCTCCGGGGGGAGCTTTCGCTGCCGGTAGACGACCGCCATGAAATCATTTAAGAGTTTATCGCTCATCGGAAAAGGAATCTCAATCCCCCGCCGTTTGAACTCATACCAGATCATCCTGCTCACATCTCCGTCAATCGGAACCCGATCATGGTAGCGCTTGGTCCAGTAGCGGAGAACATAGTTAATCCCATAGTCTTTGAATTCCGTCACATAGGCGGTCGGTTTCGGTCTCCCCAATACTGACTCAACCCCAAGAGCAGCCTTGGTCATAGCCTCAATCACATCACCCGGCGCGTCCGAGTAACTGGCTCCGACATTGATTTCATGCCGCCGGAGCGGGGTAGGCGTGGTCAGATTTTGAATTACCTCGGAAGCTACCAGGCTGTTGGGGACCACGATAGTATGCCCTCCCACTGTCCGAAGCCGGGTCTCCCTCCAGTTGGTACGAACCACCCTCCCCTCCTCTTCCCCGATCGCGACCCAGTCTCCGGGCATTATAGACCGGGTCAGGTGTAATGACATCCCGGAGAGGAGGTTTCCCAGTACACCCTGGAGTGCAAATCCGATCACCGCTGTAAGAAGAGCAGTTGAAGCCAGGAGCGGCGAGATATCAACCTTGAGCGCGAACCTCAAGATCACGAATACAACTATCAGGAGAAAGACAAATCTAAGAATGTTGCGAAGCAGAGATGGGATAGGGAAAGAACGCCCCCGAATAGAATATATCTGAAGTGATACCGCTTCAATAAAATTAAAGAGAAAGAGAACCGCCCAGAAAGCCAGCCATCCCTGGAAATATATGGTCATCCCGGGTGAAAATTGAATCCCCAGGCCGGCACGGGCCAGCCAGAAGAGGGGCTGGCTGACAATCAAGACCGCCAGGGCTAGCGATACCCGGCCGGCCAAGTATTTCAAGATGCTCCCCGGGCCCTTCTCCGGAGCCCCCCGCCGCGTGGACCATTGTCTAAGCGGGATAGTCAGCAGAAACGAGATGAAGATGATCGCGAGAAAGAGCCCTACTGAAACTATAACCGGCAGATATTCATCCATAATAAAATTTTTCTCCGAAATAAAAATTTCCTACGGAAAATTTTAGGTTAAAGAACAAACTTCATGCCGTCCCGGGCTAGATTTGCTTCCGGCTGGATATCGTTTAATTTTTCCTCAATCTCATTCAAGACAACGTCATTACTATTTGGATCGTGGTGAGTTATCAGGAGTCTCTTTGCTTTGACTTGCCGGCTTACTTCAACTGCCGTCTGCCAGGAACTGTGACCCCAGCCCCGAAATTTATCATAGTTCTCTCTGGAGAACTGTCCGTCAAAGACCAGAAGATCAGGAGGAGATGGTTCGGCGCATAATGTCGCTAATGCTTTCTTCTCTTCAGTCGATGACTCCTCCCATTCGACATCCGTGGCGAAGACAAAAGATCCTCCGGTTGCCGGGTCATCAACCCGATAGGCAGTCGCGTCGCCGGGATGATGAAGCAGTGTCCAACGAATCTCCAGGTCGCCATATATAAAAGGTTTGTCCGAAATATCTCCTGGCAGCGTCACAAAGTCAAGCCGGGCCGGAAGGGTGTCAACCTGCAGCGGCCAGAATGGTTCAGCAAATATCCGTTCCAAAACTTCATCCACCGATCGCCCATCCATAATCGGAGCCGCGGCGGACACTCGCCAATCTCCGTTATAGAGTGGAGAGAAAGATGGCAATCCCACGACATGATCAAGATGATAATGAGTCATGAGAAGGAGCAATGAAGGCGCCGCTCTTTTTGCCATCAACCGGTCCCCTATCTTTCGAAGACCGGTCCCGGCATCTATCACCACCATCTCTCCCCCCTCCCCTTCCACCAGGATGGAGGTAGTCTCACCGCCAAACTCTCTGAACTGCGGACCGATCACCGGACTGGTACCGCGCACACCGAAAAGAGTAATTATCATCTTGGATGTCTTCTGGTTTTTATTACATTAAACTAAAATAATTGAAACCACGAAGGACACGAAGATTACTTAAAAATATGAAGAATCCTGAATTTTTTCTTGAATATTCTTCGTGTTCTTCGTGGTGAAACTTTTTATTGCAATCTACTTTTTACTTTTGTGTCAGATTCCAGATACTATCCCAGGATTCATCCGGGTTATCAATGAGCTCCCGACATTTCTTCGCATAGACCTGAGCAGGCGGATCATCGGCAAGCCGATTAAATACCGCCAATGCTTTAACCCACTCTCCTTGATAACAGAACGCCAGACCATTCGCAAACTCTTTCCACCCGGCGGGCGGACTTTCTCCTCTCAATCCCCAGGGCTCAAAGACGGTGACCGGGGTCTTCCTCCCCACCACCCGGAGCCTTCCAAGTTCCCGGCCGAAAAAACCTCCCCTGGTCCGCGACCAGGTATCCTCGGATACCATCAGGTAAGTTCCGAATGCCTTGTTCGCCCCTTCCAGACGGGAGGCCAGGTTAGCGGCGTCTCCCAACACAGTATAGTCAAAACGATCCCGTGAACCCATGTTGCCAACCACCACTTCCCCGGTATTGATTCCGATCCGCATGAAGAGATCAACCCCGGTCCGAGCCTTTAACTTGGCCCGCCGCTTTGCCAGCTTCCGTTGGCAGAGCAGTGCCGCCCGCACGGCGCGCTCAGAGTGGTTATCCTGGACAAGAGGAGCATTCCAGAAAGCAACGATCGCATCGCCGATATACTTGTCGAGCGTTCCACCCTCTTTCATAATAATTTCGGTCATATCGGAGAGGAAGTCGTTGAGAAGGGCAGTCAGGGTGGGCGGATCGAGTTTTTCGGAGAAGGTTGAGAATTTCTCAAGATCGGCAAAGAAAATCGTGAGAACCTTTCGTTCACCTCCGAGTTGGAGCTGTGATGGATCGTCGATCAATCGTTCGATGACGTCGGAACTTAGATAGTGCTTGAACGCCTGCTTGATGAACGCCTTCTGGCGACCCTCGGTGGCATAGTTATAGACCAGCGTACCGACCAGAGAGAGGGCAAGAGCGACCTCTGAGGCGATAATCGGCCACCAGAAACCGGCCGGATAAATGGCAAAGCCGATAAGCCAGGGGATGGGGAGGAGAACCAGTGAAACAATCACACTCTGCCAGGCCTTCTTGACCATAGAAATCGATATCCCGGCTATCACGGAAAGGAGAATAATAACAGTGATGGTGCCGGCCAGGGGAACCACCCTGAGAAAATCACCGGAGAGGAGATTATCCAGCACCGTGGCATGAATCATAAGTCCGGGAGCGACCGGACTGATTGGAGTAGCCCGGAGATCGAGCAGCCCGGGGGCACAGAAACCGAAGAGGATATAACAGTCCCGTAATATCTCGGGGTCGATTGTCGGCTTGCCTCCTTCCTGAATTTTCAGTTCCGACTGAATAACGGCGGCGGCGCTGAGCGATTTATAAAGATCGCTCCCCCCCCGGAAACGGAGGATCGCCCGGCCGGAATCATCCAGAGGCACCGTCTCTTCACCAATCTGGAGCGTATTCTCTTCAACCGAGATAGGAATAGGGGTCTCCCGCAGCGGAGCCAGGTAAGCCGCGCAGCCGAGCAAAGGGATGACCTGGCCGTCAAAGACAGAGAAGAGAGCCGCCCGGCGGAAGATTGAGTCAGGATCGGGAGCTTCAGTTACGTTTCCTAAGAGAACTGAATTAAGACCTACTTCCGGGATTGGAAAAGCCGCCCAGGGATAGATCAGGCTCTGTTCTAGTTCTTGGACGCTCAACCAGACCGAGAGACCATCAATATTAATCCAGACGGGAGGAAAATCCGAAGGCCAGACTGTATCCCCGGTTGTCTTTTTACTGAGAGAAAGAGCCCCGACAAATGGAGGTGAGTTTTTTATCGCCTCACCTAATACCAGGTCATCCCTCACACTATAGGCCGACGGTTCCGTAAAGATGACATCGAAGGCTACCGATCGCGCCCCGCCCCGGCGACAGAAGTCAATGATCGGCCCGTAAACCTCGCGCGGCCAGGGCCAGGATAAGCCCATCTCCTTCTTTCCCCAGTCCAGACTCTGCTGATCAAGCAGTATCAGCTTAATCTTATCGGTTGCCGCACCGGGTCCGGCAAAATACTTCACCCGCCAGGACCAGGTAGCGTATTCCCAGCGCCGCATCAACCCCAGCCGCCACAACCCCAGCACAACTACCGCCGAAAGGATACCGATCAGAGTGCCCCAGGCTGCTATTTTTACTCGTTTATTAATATTTTTGTCCCGCAAAAATATTATATTTCTTTCAAATTACGTTCAAACCGTTCCTGACGGACTACCGGAACGGAGACAGCCGAATAGTGCCCCAGGATATCTTCTATATCCTTGATCCGGTCGTTGGGATCGGGATGAGTCTTGGCGAAATCGGCTCCGCCCGGCTTGAGCTGTTTCTTCATCTCCTTGAGCATCTCGACTAGACCATTGGGATCATACCCCACCCGTTTTACAATGACGATCGCCGATTCGTCCGCCTCCCGTTCCGCTGAGCGGGCATAGCCGCTGTTCATCATGGTTGAGGTGATATCACTGATACTCCCTTCGAAGGCCTCGGTCAGCTCGGCCAGTTCCTCACCCCCGAAGCTTTTAGCTCCCTCCGCCGCCAGAATAGTAAGAGCGGAGGTAAGGCGGCTCGACTTGATGGCCTGCAGACCGTGTTCATGCTGGACATGCCCGATCTCATGAGCCAGGACCGCTGCCAGGTCGTCCTCATTCTGGCAGAGACGAAGCATCCCGCGGGAGACAAATATAAATCCCCCCGGCGCGGCGAAGGCATTAATCTCGTCACTGTCCAGGATCAGGAAATGGTACCCCCCGAATGTCTCCGGCTTATCCGAAGCCGAGGCCATAGTCTGCCCGAGAAGGTTTAAATACCGGTTGGCCTTATCGTTCTGGTACGGTTTATAGGTAAGAAGCACCGTCGCCGCTACCGCCCGGCCAATATAATACTCCTGCTCGGGGGTGATATCAGCAAAGGTCTTGGCCACCGCTTTGCTGGCCCGGCCCAGCGATTCCGCCTGCTCTTCGGTCATAACACCTGTCGCCTGTCCGACCGCCCCACCCACCTCACCAAGTGACTCAATTGTCTTGCATCCGGAGAGAGTGATCAGAAGAGAGCTGGAGATAACGAGTAAAAAAGAAGCAGCCGGGAACCATCGGGTCCTCATCGGTCTTCTCATATTCCACCTCCCGGGGGAGGATTAACCTTCCCCATCTTCAGAAATCCCTCCATCTGTTCCGGGGAGATGATGATCTTCTCCATCCAGTCAACCCAGGTAAAATCAATATCTTCATTCCGGGTTTTAAACTCAGCCTCCACATCCGAGTTAAAACCCTTCCCGGCCAGGGCCAGTTCGTCGCTGGAGGCGACTGTCTCGGCATTACTCTCTCCGGAAGAGAGTTCAATCTCGTCGTCAGTTAAGGCGGAGATGTGAATCCACCCCTGTTTTCCATCCGGTCGGCGGGCCAGCACCCATTCGTCCTGCTCCCGGATAATATTGACAGTATCTCCATAGGAAACGGTGGTTACAATCTTGCCCAAAAATGAAGGTCTTTCCCGAAGTTTCCCGGTCCTCACCTGGACATTCAGTTCATCCGCCCGGGAGACTGATATCAGGACACTAAAAATAAATAATACCATTAAGATTTTTTTCATATCTATTCCTCCTAAAGAACACAGCGCCTTCGGCGCAGCGTTATAAAGTGCCTTAAGTGCCTAAAGTGCGCTTAAGTGCCTAAAGTTAAAAGATTCGCCTCGCCAACGGAGCTGAGCATTAAATTGTTGGTTCAATGCTTGCAAAATCTTATTTATTCATAGAAAAATTAAGACGATATTTAGCCAGATTTATTCATTTATTTTTGTCGGGAGACCTTCCATGGTTCCCCTGATCTCCTCGAACAGATCCCGTACATTCTGCCGGAGTGACTCCTGATCACAATCTCGCGCCACTTCCATCGCGAAGCTCAGCATATTCAGAGATTCCGCCATATCCTCCTGGGCATATAGGCTCCGGGCCGAGCGAAAGAATCTATCGAGAGATTTACAGTAAGCCCTGCCATCCCAATAAGCCTCTCCTGCTCTCCCCAGGGCAATGGCCATTGGTCGATAATGCGCTGTCTTTCGGAGCAGATCGGATCGATGATCAAAAAGAACTCCCGCTGCCATGAATTCCCCCCCTCTCAGCAGGAGTTTGCCTTCCAATCTGTCAGCCTCAGCGTTCAACGCGTCAGATCCCACTTCCCGTAGTTCATCCCGGAGACCGCTTAACTCCAGCCGGGCCTTATCAGACTCATCAAGCCTGAGAGCCAGATCGGCCTTGAGAAGCTTATACTGGATCCGGATCTCCGGGGAAAAACTATCCACTCCACTGATCGATTCCATTAACTCTTCCGCGTTCTCCAGGTTTCCCCCCGCCAGAGCGGACTTTATTTCAAGTATCGATAACCCTTCCGGCACCTCGCCCGTACGATGAAAGGCCGCCCGGGACTCTTCCAGTAGTTCCCACGCCTGAGCATACTCACTCAACTCCATCGAGCAGGCCGCCAGATTATAAGCATTATTCCCGATCTCAACGGCATCATCCATCGCCCGGGCCCGATTCAGAGACCGCCGGTAGAGCCGCGCCGCCTGTTCGTACTCCCCTAGGCCAAAAGCCGTCCGGGCGGATTTCGCTGTCCGGTAAAGTTCCGGATCAACCGGCCTGACCGGACCGCTGCTGGAGCAGGCGGATAGAAGCAAGGCCAATGCCATTATCGGTAACGCTTGCCATTGCCAATGCGTCGTTCGACGCCTGCCCGCCGAAGCTTTAGCGTAGGTTGGTTCGATGTTCATTCTTTTCTTGGGGCTAACGCCTTTTATTCCTGTTTTTCAGATAGGACTATTAATAAAAGTAATCGGTATAACCTACGCCAGGCCAACTGATCACTGATTACTCTTCTTTTATAGTAACGGATGATGGAGATATTCGGTCGGTCTCTTCACCTTGATCGACATACCCGCTGATCAGCCAGTGTTTCTGAAGCGCCTCCAGCAAACGTTGGGTCTCCCGGAGAGCCTCTCTGGATTGCAGCACCATTCCCCGGGCATCTTTTAATTCCCCGGATATATCTTCGGCCATCGACGGCAGGGTGCTTATGGCCTTGGCGCCGTCATTCGCCATCGCCTGAAGCTGAATAGTCAACACTTTCAAACTATCAATAATCTCTATCAGATTCTCCGCCATGGCCGGGTCACGGAGCACTCCTCCGGCCATACCTTCTCCCTGGGCCAGACCATCCGAAATTATTCTCAGGTTGGCAAGCAGCTGGCGAAGTTCCCCTTCCGGATCGTTAATTCCCGCCGCTACTTCGGTGTATTCTTTAAGCGCGGCCTGGGCCTGATCAACGACCGGCAAAATTGATTCAATCATATTCTCAATTTCGATCTCTAAAAATTCAGTGATCTCGGTATCCTTTTTACAGGTCAGTTCCGCCCCTTCCGGAAGCATCTCCCTTTTCCCTTTAGAGATATCGATATAGGAATCTCCAGCCAGAAGAAATTTTTTCTTAATGATTACCTTTGAATCATCTCTTACAAACCTATAGAAGTCCCCTTTTATAGCAATCCGCCCGGTCATATTTCCTTCCTGGTCAACGGATAGTTTCTCCAGGGAACCGACAACTGCCCCGAGGATAACCACTTCCGAATTCTCCCGGAGTCCCATGGATCCTTCCGGAGGAAATACCAGCGTATAGCGATGTACCGCCTCAAACCACTGCTGCGCCTGCCCGGCCAGAAAGATACCGACCAGGAGCAATACCAGCACCAGGATTACGAACGTCCCGACGATCTCATTTACATATCGAAATTTAAATGGCTGCATTATTTGTTTTTGAACCAGGGCTTACGCCCTTGGCTATTGTCTGCCGCCCCTTCGGGGCTCTCGTTGAACGTTCAGTCTTTATCTCTATCGCCCTCTCTTGTTTGCTCAGCCTTAGGAATTCAAAATTTGACGTTAGATATTCGTTCTTATAGGTTCAACGACCTTCAACGGTCTTTAACTATCTTCAACGGCCCTATTTTTTAACGTCCTTACTCTTCAACGGTTTCTATTTTCAACGTCCTTATTTTTCAACGTCAGTTATCTTTAAAGGCGCTAACTTAGGTCCTTTCATCCGGTACATTTTAAATGGGGCTAACCCGCTCTGGTCCAGAATCCTCATGTCGGAGGTGATCCATAGAATAGCCGCACCACGAGCCAGCGCCTCAGCAATACCTTTCATTAAATAATGCAGAACATCAGTATACGCATCTTTCAATGGTTCTTCCAGTAAAATTAATTCCGGAGCTCCTAAAAAAGCCCTTACCCATCCGGAGCGGCGGAGAAGCGATCGCCTGACATGAGCCGGGCGGGAATGAGGGAGACTCTTTAAACCGAAAAATAATCCCAGTCTTTCCGCTTCACGATATATCTCCTCAACCGGCAGATGGGTATGATGGCGCTGTCCGAGAGTAATATTCTCATCAATATTCAGATTGCTTATCCATCCCCCTCCCCGGAAGACTCGTCCGATCCTTTGCCGTGTGGCTGCCGCCGCGGCTGGGCGCAGATCACTCCAGTTCTTTCCCAGAAAACAAACCTTTCCCCGGTCAGGATTTATCAACCCCTGGGCCGTATCCGCCAGGGGAGAAAGCCCATGCCCTCTCTCCACGCTGATTAATGCCAGTTCTCCCGTCTTCAGAACCAGATTTACATCTTCCAACCCGAACTCATAAGGAGGAGGAACCGCTACCGATACTCCTCGAAAAGAGAGAATCTCATCATCCGGTATAATTTCTTTTTCTGATTTCATACAAATTTACTGTTTCGGAATTTTTATATAACCACAGAGGCACACCCCGTAGAACGGGGCGGAGAAGATTACAGAGAATTTGAATTAAAATATTTTAAAATCCCTGTGCCTTTCTCCGCCCTGTTCGACGGGGTGCTCTAACGGCCTTTAACGATCTTTAACGTTTTTTCTTTTCAACGTTTTTATTTTTCAACGTTAGCGCCGAAGGCGCTAAGTTCTTAAATGTATGTAAAAACAGATACCAGTACCGAGGTAATAAATAGTGCGGTAACCGAACGGACAACTGCTCTGGTTGACGCCTGAGGGACTTCTGTGATTGACATTCTTACGCTTAATCCCTCAATACAGCAGATAACCCCGGTTAATATCCCGGGTATAATTGTCTTTGCCAGCAGGTTCAGTACATCCAACGGGGAGACAGCCTTGAAGACACTCTTGAAGAAGAAGTACGGCGGTCCGGGATTGGCTCCCAGCAAGACTCCGCTCAGATAACCGCTGATAAAGGAGACCATTATAAAGATGACTGTGAGACAGAATACCGATATGGCTACCCCCAGAACCCGCGGCAACAGCAGGTAGATAAATGGGTCCAACCCCAGCGCGTCCAGAACCCGGACTTCTCCCGAGACATTCATATTGCCGAGTTCAGTGGCAATCGCCGTTCCGGACCTGCCGATTACCACGAAATTCACCAGGAGCGGCCCCAGTTCCCGGACAATAACCATTACCAGTACCGGACCGAGAAGATGGGCCTGCCCGGCCCTGGGCAGCCAGACCTGAGCCTGAACCACCACCGAGATTCCGATCAGAAATGCTAATAAAGAGATAAATCGAACCGCTTCAAATCCAGTAAAGAGTATCTGCCGGGCCAGGACATCCCTGACAGTACGTCGGAAAGTACCCCTTTTCAAACAGACCGCGAATACCGACCAGGTTACAGCTGAGAGATAACGGAGAAATCTCCATCTCTTGATGGCATACTTGCCGAGTGCGGTTACAATATTCATCCCTTGACAACTTTCTCTTTATCCCTTATCTCTGTTCTCTTAAAAATTTTGAAGAGATCTATTGGAATCCCAATTTCATTGGCTTTTTCAATAAGAAGCATCAGGAGAAATAACTAAACAATTTAGTATCCTTCACGCCGTTACCTCGGCGAATTTTTTAACGTTAGGCACTTAAGCGCACTTTAGGCACTTAAGGCACTTTAGAACATTGCCCGAATAAAATGAGGGCCGTGTTCTTTCTACGGGGCGTAGCGCAGCCTGGTTAGCGCGCCTGCTTTGGGAGCAGGAGGTCCCCGGTTCGAATCCGGGCGCCCCGATTTAAGAAAGGAGTTCTGCGCCAGAGGCGCATCCGCCTCTGGCGGAGAATCCGGGCGCCCCGATTACCGGTAGTTCCAGCACCGTCTGACAGGTCAGACTGGCCGGTTACTTCTTTGCCGTCCCCGTCTGCCGGCCGTTGGCGTCATAGTAATAGATAGTGCCGCCTCTCTCCACTTCTTTCCCTGAGACCCGGCCATCATCTCCGTAATAAGTAGTGGTGTTGCCCTGCTTGACTACTCTCCCCGACGATCTGCCTTTCGCGTCGTAGAGAGAAGTCGTATCCCCCGACTTCTGCGTTCTCCCGATATTCTGCCCGTCAGCCCCGTAAAGATTGGTGGTGTTCCCCGACTCCTGGGTTCTTCCCATGGTCTTGCCGTCTGCCCCGTAGATCTGACTGGTCCCTCCCGACTCCTGGACCCGGCCGGTAACCCGGCCGTCGGCACCATAGGTTCGGGTGGTGCCACCCTGCTCCTGGATACGGCCCACTTCCCGGCCATCGGCTCCATAGACCCGGGTGTTATCCCCGGTTGTCTGTGACCGCCCCACCGTCTTCCCGTCCTGGGTATAGGTGTAGCTCCCCTGGGTATTACGCCGGTTCTCCTGGCTGGCCGCGCCCACACCATAGAGCAGGGCCGGATTCCCTTCCTGGGGAGTATCCTGACTGCTCTGTTCCCCGGCCCGCTGGATCAGGTTTGGATTGGCGCCGCCGCCGGCGATGCCATAGAGAAGGCTCTCCTGGGTCTGCTTCTGGACAGCTTCCTTATCCTGCACAGCCATGCGCTCAGCTTCACTCGGGGGTGCGACCGGCCTGAGGCCCTGATCGGGCGCAACCGATTGGCCGGACCCCTGGGGGATCTCCGCGCTGCTGTATGGACTCAATATAGCGGGAGCTTCATTATATTCCTGGCCGACTACCACACCGGCCAGACTAAGGGATAATACTGCCGCGAGGCAAATATACTTATTCATCTTCTCCTCCTTTTTAGATGGCCCGGCTCCATAAGCCGGATATTTGATATATAATATCTTCCGGAGAAAAACCCGATAAGACCTCCGTCCGGGCGGTTATCACCGCTGTTATCTCTTCTTTAGTTAGACGCTCACGCGTATCAATAAATTCATTTTCTTCTAAATAGTCTCGCAGCACCTGTTTTTTGCTACTCGTATATCTGGCAGTGCGAGGATCGTCCCCTGCTTCCAGGCACTCGATAAATCGACAGCCATCATTACCCAGTTCTTGAGCGAGTTCTGAAAAGGAGTATATGTACCGGTCACTGACCACCCCGCTCCCCAACAGAACTTCCCTATCAATGGGCTTGCCCCGCCCAATCGACCACTGCTCCAGAAAAAGACCGAGCAGCTTTATCCGCCCGTTGATCCGATCTTTCTCTTCCGGGCTAACCCTGGGCGGATCTGGGTTTATGCGGACAAATGACTCCCATTGTCCAACCTTCCGGACTCCTATTTTCTGCATTACAATATACAACAATTTCAAGTCATCGGAAAGGATGTAAAATAGATGACAGCCGGAAGTCGGGTCGGAAGGATTAAACGGCGGAACTTCCAGGTATTCCCCATACTCGGCCGCGGTCATCCCATCCGGAGCGGGAATACTTGCCGGCACTGGCGGAGATAACTTTACTATATCACTTTCGGCAGCGGCAATGGTTCGAATCCTTCCGAGATCAATCAGGTTCGGTTCCGGTTGGTTTACATCCCGACAGATAGCGGCAAGATACTCCGAATCAGAAGGATTGGTAGTAAGATAGAATATCTGCCTGCCTTCTCCGGCAAGAATTATCAGGCATTCCGCGATTGCTCGGAATCGTTCGAGATCGGAGGTGGTGAGCGCCTCATCCAAAAATAGTGGCAGCGGCCCACTTGATTCCGCCTGGGTGGCAAAGGCCAAGCGCGTGGACAGGAGCAACTGCACCCTGGTTCCGTCGGAGAGTTCATCCAGTCCAACACCCCGGCCGGTACTTGTCTCCCGTGCCCGGAAAGTAGCGGACCCCTCTTCCCCGGAGATCAGAAGCTCGTACCGCGCGCGGGTGAACTCCGAGAACCACCGGCCAGCTCGATCCAGAACCGCCGGTCTGCTCTGCTCCTCATATTTATCTTCCGCCTTCTCCAGCAATAGTCTCCCGGAAGCCGCGGCCAATGTCTCTGCATACCTATCTTCCAATTGAAAGGATTTTGACTCTACCAGGGCCATGGCGATTTCCAGCGCGTTCCCTCCAACTGCCATTTCAATCCGGTCCCGGATCTGCTGGATCCGGGCGACAAGATCATCGCGCTGCTGCTCCTGTCCGCGTGCCAGCTCAAGCCTTGACTCAGCTTGCACCCGATCAAGTTTCAGCAGATCGTCCCGATCCGCTAATTGAGTCTCACGCTCAGCCACCCAACCCCGAAGGCTTTCTGCCTGTCGCGTCTTCTCCCGGTATTCATCAAGCAGGGAGAGCATCTCGTCGAGAACGAGATCGGCTGCCGGTCTGCCGGGGAGTTTTATCCACGCCGACTGGAAGATATCTTTAATCCGGATTTGCTTTCTTGCGATCTCTGCTTTGCGATCTGTGATTTCCGCTTTAGCGGTCTTCAATTTAAACCGAGCGTTCCGGAGGGTAGCGCTCTGCTCCTTCAGAGATATCATCAGGTGGCGAGCCTCCAGATTTTCCACGGGGGTTTTTCCGAGAGCCCGGCCGAGAAAATCCTGTACCTCCTTCAATTTTTCTTCATACTTATCACTGGCGTTGGCAGCGGCCACCCTGGCGGCTTCCGCAGTACGAGAAGCTTCTCTGAAAGCCTTGAGACGATCGATAAAATCCACTATAGACAGTTCAGTCGCCGCCGGATCAATACCGGCATCCCGGCAGATCTTCGCCCGGTCATTCTCGATCGGCCGGGACTCGTCTTCCAGTATCCTCAACTCCCCCTGAAGCCTTTCTCTCTCTATTCCATCAGCCAGAGCCCTCTCCCCCTGCCGGATTTCTTCCCCCAGTTCGCGTACCCGTTCCTGCACATCGGTCCGTTTCCAGGAAGGGAGAAAAGGGAGATCAAGTTTTTCGAACTGTTCCTTCAGAAATGCCCGCTGATCTCCCTCAGATTTCCAGGAAATAAAACTCATCAGTAAAATCCCCAGCCCCAGACCGCCCAGGAGAATAAACCAGGGGTTAATCAAAGCTGCCAGAAGGCTTCCTATCAGAACTATGAGAGTGGCGGATATCCGTATGGATGCCGTCCGTCGGGTTGAAGATATTTCACTCCCGGGGCTGCTCAGCCAATCCCCGAGGAGATCGCTGGCCCGGCGTACTCTATTTACATCTTCGCTAGTGATTCCATCCGGGATCTTAAGAACGGCCATCCTGACCTCAATACTCTGTCTGAGATCTTTTAATCGGATAGCTTTTCGGGCCCAACTATCCACATAATCAAGCCGCAGTTCGGCCGGATCGGAAGCCAGAGATTTCTCAATCCTGATCCCGAGGGCGGCTTCAGCCGCGCGCGTCACTCCATCGCACTGTTTGAGTTCTTCCTCTCTCCTGTCTTTTTCCAGCGCCAATCTTTCCAGTTGCTGAACTCGTTCCTCCTCGATGCGAAGGATATCATCATCGACAGCTCCATCCGGCAATTCATTTTCAGCCAGTTCCTGCTCTGCCTCTTTCGTGTTACGGCTTCTGCGGGAGATGCTTTGCTCCAGTTCCTTTATCTCCTCTTCAATCTCCTGTATCCGGCTCCTCTCATCCCCCCGTAATCTGTTCATCCCCGGCGGGAATCTCTCCATATCGGCCCGGAGCGTGGTCATATCTGTTCGTTTCCCCGCCAGTTCCATGGCCGCGGTCAGGAGGTTGCATTCACGGGTAGCGATCCGGGCAGATTCAAGTTCTCCCTGTAATGAGCTTAACTTATCTTCATCCTCGGATAACGATCGACGTTCTATCTGAAGACGCTCCAGTTTTTGGGCAGCTTTGTCCAGAACCAGGGCTTCGTTTTTACCCTGCGATTTTTTTATCTGAAAAATGCTCTTTACCGCAGGGAGGTCGTATCCGCCCGCCATCAGGACCCGGATATCTTCCGCCATCTTGCGGTCGACCGGGTTATTAGCTTCCAGGAGATCACGGAGGGTCACGGTATAACAACGGGCAAGATGTCTGGGAGACACATCCGGGGATGATATATTTTCCCCCCGGCGCTGCCAGGTCACCCCTCCCTCAAGCTCCGAGATGAGCTCGATCCCTTCATCATCCCACGTAATGCGGACCCGGGTCCGGGTCTGAGTAGCGGAGGGCCAGAGGGATTGCCGAACAACACGGCGGATGGAACTCTTTCCGACTCCGTTTGGCCCCAGGATAATATTAAGACCGGGAGTAATCGTCTCTATCTCAAACGGCCGGTCAATTCCCGGGAGCCGACCGACTGAGATACGGGTGATCTTCATAATCATTCTCCGTCTTAAATTCAGTGACCAGTAAACAGAAAAAGATAGTAATCAGTAAGCAGTTATCAGTAAGCAGTATACCTCAACCAGGCAACCGGAGCCAACCGACCACTGATTACCATTTACTGATTACGTGCTGTTCTACTGATTACTGATCACTATTTACCGATTACCTTCTTACTTATACTCTTCCGAGACCCTCCTGATGGAGACCGCTTTGCCCGTTGCTATATCTATCTCCACGATCGCTCCCTGGAGGACCGGCTTTTCCCCGGATACAGTAAAATAAGCCGGTAACCGGGTGGTAAAATTCTTCAGGACCGGTTCGATCTCTCGGCCCAGAACAGATCGAGATGCCGCAGTCATACCGATATCGGTGATATACGCGGTCCCGCGGGGCAGGATGTGCTCATCGGCGGTTGGGATATGGGTATGGGTCCCGATTAGAGCGGATATCCGGCCATCACAATAATAACCCATCGCTACTTTCTCGGAGGTGGCTTCGGCGTGAAAATCAGCTACAATTATCCTGGTATTTCGGGATATATCCTCTATCTCACGATCACACTGCCGGAACGGGCAATCGATCGGATTCATGAATACCCTCCCCAATAGATTTATAACCCCGATTTTTACACCATCGGAGGTGGTAAAGATTCCGCTGCCCCTTCCCGGTGTACCTGGAGGAAAGTTCGCTGGCCGAATGATCCGTCGTTCTTCTCCAATTATAGAGAATATCTCCTTATTCCGCCATATATGATCACCTGATGTCAGAACATCAGCGCCCGCCGATAAGAGCTGGCCAACTACTTTCCCGGTGATGCCGGATCCACCCGCGGCATTCTCAGCATTTACAACAGAGAAATCAATCTCTTCCCTCTCCCTCAGCCCGGGATATATCCCGGCAAATGCATTCCTCCCCGGCTTTCCAACCACATCCCCAGCAAATAATATTCGAATTATTTTTTTCATTTATTTGTTGAACCTATTTAATGAACCCGGGCTTACGCCCTTGGCTATTGTCTGTCGCCCCTTCCTCCTTCGCTCTTTAAGCTACGGCGGACAAGTCGGGGCTTTTCGTTCGACGTTCGAAGTTGAGCGCTTTGCCCGCCGTAGCTTTAGCGAAGGCTGGTTCGACGTTCGAAGTTCATTCTTTTAGTAGCCGCCATCATCTTCCGGATTCTACGTTTGAAGCCACGAGTCGAAGCGACAACTTTAGGCACTTTAGCGCACTTTAGGCACTTAAGGCACTTTTTCTTACTTAAGGCACTTCTCACTTCGCATAATCCACCGACCGGGTCTCCCTAATCACCGTCACCCGCACCTGGCCGGGATAATCCATCTCGTCTTCAATTCGCTTACAGATATTCCGAGCGATAAGAGATGTCTCATTATCTTCAACTTTATCCGGCGAAACCATCACCCGAACTTCCCGCCCGGCCTGGATGGCATAAGCCTTCTTCACTCCATTAAACGAGAGCGCCAGCTGCTCCAGATTCTCCAGCCGCTTTATATATCCTTCCATTGATCCCGAACGAGCCCCGGGACGTGCCGCGGAGATAGCATCTGCGGCCTGGGCCAGGACATCGAAGATAGTCTGAGGTTCCACCTCCCCGTGATGAGAGGCAATGGCATGAACTATAACCGGAGGCAAGCCGTATTTTTTGGCCAGCGCGGCGCCAATCTGAGCATGGGTTCCCTCTACTTCATGATCTACCGCTTTCCCGATATCATGAAGCAAACCTACCTTCTTGGCGGTCTGAATATTTAACTTTAATTCCGAGGCCATGATTCCCATCACAAAAGCTACTTCCCGGGAGTGATCGAGAACATTCTGCCCGTAACTGGTCCGATAACGAAGTCTCCCCAGAATTTTAATGAGAGGCGGCTTCAATCCATGTATCCCGACCTCGAAAGCCAACTTTTCCCCGGCCTCCCGAATACCCCTTTCTATATCTTTGGTACATTTTCGGACAATCTCCTCAATCCGGGGAGGATGAATACGTCCATCACTAACCAATTTTTTTAACGCCATCCGGGCGATCTCACGGCGAACCGGATCAAACCCGGAGAGCACCACCACCTCCGGAGTATCATCGACAATAATTTCTACACCGGTCGCGGCCTGGAAGGCTCGTATATTGCGCCCCTCCCGACCGATAATTCTCCCCTTCATCTCATCATTCGGCAATGGTACGGTTGAAACAGTTATCTCTGATACCTGATCGGAGGCATATCTCTGTATAGCGAGGGATATTATTTTACGGGCTTCCTTCTCTGCTTTGTCATGTGCTTCCGCCTCAATCTGCCGAATCATCAAGGCGGAACTTCTCTCTGCCTCATCCCGTAAAGAAGATATCAGGATATTTTTTGCTTCCTCACGACTCAATCCTGATATCTGTTGGAGTTTACTCTGCTGCTTGTCAATCAGACTTCTTAAATGATCTTCTTTCTGGACGAATCTTTGCTCCCGCTCCCGGAATTTACGCTCTTTATCCTGATTTTTTACCTCTCGACGTTCCAAAAAATTAAGTTTGCGATCAAGGTTCTCTTCCCGAGAATGAATCCTTTTTTCTATCACCTTAAGTTCCTGCCGCTGTTCCTTGGTCTCCTTCTCGAACTTGGTCCGGTTCTTATAGAGTTCTTCTTTTGCCTGAAGCGCCAATTCCTTTCGTTTCGCGGAAACTTCCCGCTCGACATCTTCGATAGTCTTCTTTGCCTGACGGGTGGCTGAGTTCATCTTGTTTTTGGCCCGGATAGTATAAATCCCAACTCCGATGCCGATACCTATCAGCACACCCAATGCCGTTATTACATAACTAATTGTTTCCATAATTTATACCTCTTTTTATTTAAGTCATTCTGCCTAAAAATCAGTTATAAGTGATCAGTAAGCGGTAATCAGTTACCCTATCAACCAGGCGTAAACCATACTGATTACTGTTTACTGATAACTGATTACTATCTTTTTCTATTTACTGATCACTGATTAACTGCTTTGTGTCTTTGTGGCTATTCTGTTAAAATCCCGGTACAGTAAATCTCTCTCTCCTCGGTAATTACCATATCCATCTTAACATCATTATCGTCACTGGAAATGGCGGGGACGATCTGTCTCTCGAAAGCCAGTGCAATTTTTTTAACCTTCGGGAAAAGGCGGCTTAAAAATCTGTCGTAGTATCCTTTTCCCATCCCGATGCGGTTTCCCGATACATCAAACGCTACCCCGGGAACTATGATCAGATCAAGTTCGGCGAGGGCTAATTCATGATCCGAATCATATTCCGGTTCCATGATGCCCTTAAACCCGGGAGAAAGATCACGATCCGGATCAGTGATCAGGATAGCCTTCATCTCCCCGACCTCCGGTTTTACCAGGGGAACTACCACCCGGAGGTTATTATTCAGGGCGGACTCAATCATCTCTCGGGTATTCACCTCACTCCCGGAAGAGACATAAAACATGATTGATCCCGCCCCCTGATAATCCGGAAGCGCAATCAGCCGATCTCCGATGGCCCTGCTTCCATTCAGCATGTCTTCCTGGAGAAGAGAATTTCTTGTCCGCAGAGCCTCTTTCCTGATCTCCTTCTTCAGCATCATCTACCCCCCTCCCCCCGTAACCCCTCCATTTTCTTCCGTATGACCGATTCATACCCGCGAGAGGTGGGGCGATAATACTTCTTATTACCCTGCATATACCGCTGGGCTACCCAGCCCCCCGGATAATCATGGGGATAAAGATATGGGACTCTACCCTGGTCTGGCGACTTTTCTCTGCTGGAACTGCTTTTCAGGTGATCGGGGATCGCTTGCAGTGTTTTCTTATCGACATCCCGCAAGGCCTCTTTCAGCCCCAGGTAAGAAGCATTGCTTTTGGCCGCGGTGGCAAGATAGGTGACCGCCTGGGCCATAACCAGGCCGCCTTCCGGCATTCCCAGATACTCGACCGCCCGGGCGGCGTTCATTGCTATAATTAGAGCGTTTGGATCGGCATTGCCAATATCCTCGGAGGCAAGTATTACCAGTCTCCGGGCAAGAAAACGCGGATCTTCTCCCCCCCGGATCATCTTGGCCAGCCAGTAGAGAGCCGCGTCCGGATCACTCCCCCGGACACTCTTGATAAAGGCGGAGATCGTATTATAGTGTTCATCCCCGTTCCGGTCATAGGAGACAAATTTCTTCTGCGCCGCCTGAGCCATAATCTCCGGAGTAATGGCAATTTCTCCCGATGGTCCGGGAGGAGTGGTAATAACCGCCAGTTCCAGCGTATTAAGGGCCCTACGCGCATCACCTTCAGCCCATCGAACCAGAAATTCAATCGCTTCGTTCGGTACCTTGGCTTCATATCCCCCCAGACCGCGTTCTCTGTCAGTCAGCGCTCTCCGGATTATTCGCTCCACCGAACCGGTACCAAGGGACTGAAACCGAAAGAGATGTGAACGGGAAAGGAGCGCCGGGGCCATAGCATGGAAAGGATTGCTGGTAGTAAGGCCGATAAAGGAGATCGTTCCGTCTTCAATGTGCGGGAGGAGAACCTCCTGTTGGGCGCGATTAAAACGATGAAACTCATCAACGAAGAGCAAGGTCGATATCCTCGAGTGGGATTGCCGATTCCGGGCGCCGGCAATGACCTCTTTTATCCGTGATACATTTGAATCCACCGCGCTTAAAGTAACGAAATGGGATTTCGTGATGGAACCGATGATCTGAACCAGACTGGTCTTGCCGGTACCGGGGGGGCCGAAGAAGATAGCGGAATTAATCCGATCGGAGTCAATAAGTCTTCGGAGGAGTTTGCCTTCTCCCAGGAGATCTTCCTGCCCATCCAGCTCGGAGAGATCCCGGGGACGCATCCGAAAAGCCAGTGATGCGTTAACACTGCCGGAATTTATGGTGTCATCCAAAAATAGGTCCATAAAAAAAGCCCTGCCCGACAACGAAGGTTGGGCAAGGCTTATTCCGATACTAAAGGCGGAACGTGAAGACAGAGAAGTTCTGTTGATCCTATATTACAATTATACTTCTGCTTTTATATCTCGTCTTTTCACGTTCCAAACTCTATTCGCGGGGATCTAAATCGAAAACAGCATCTCTAATGCTGATAAAGTAATCGCCTGTATCGTAGCGCAGCCTTGCTTCCCGGCCCGGAGATCGCCCAGTGGGTAATTCCATCGCGTATTATCCGGTTCGGTCTTTCATCCAACCCGTTGTCCTATTCCCTTCGTGCGATTAGTCCGGCCTCGCTAACTACAGATTTAGCAAGGATTGATGAACTGTCTTAAGGTTAGTGCCCCGGGAAGACTGCCTCCGGCATTCTCCAGGGTATAAGTTCACCGCGAAAATCGCTTAATTCAGGTTGTATTATATGACAATTCAGGTTTTATCTAAAGGTACAATCTAACTCTGCAATCAATGATTGCAAAAATGCCTGGTGAATATTTTTTATTGTTGTTTCACAAAGAGTATCACTTGAGGAACGATACTGCAAGCTAAAGGCAAAACTTTTTTTACCATCCGGAATCTGATCACCCCGGTAAAGATCGAAGAGGGAGTATTTCTCCATCAGATCCGGGCGATTATTTTCAATCGCTTTCCGCACCTTCCCGTAGGGAACTGACTCATCCACGACCATAGTCATATCTCTCCGGACCGCCGGATATTGCCCCAGGCTCTTAAAATGAGGTATGCGGCCCCCGGCCTTAAGAAATGGGGAGAGATCCAGTTCCGCCAGATAGACCGGCGCCGGGAGGGAGTAATTATCGAGGATACTGTCCGCGACAGTTCCCGCGAACCCAACTTCTCCATCGCCAACCATTATCCGGGCTGCTTGCCCGGGCTGGAATATCGGATGGTCGGTTGGGATAAAGTCTAATCCCTTCAGGTCCATCCGTTGACCGATAAGCTCCAGAATACCCTTGAGGTGATAAAAATCAAGCATCGGTTCTTCCCTGCACCAGTCGGACTTATCCGGCCTCCGGAAGAGTGCCAGGGAGAAGATCGGCCACTCCCGGGGAGGATCATCTTCTCCCCTCAGGCTGAATACCCGTCCGATCTCAAATATATTAACCTGTCTTGTCTTCTGATTCATATTCCGCTCCACAATCTCCAGCAACCCGGAGATAAGCGTGGTTCGGAGCAGCCCCTGCTCCTTATTTACCGGATTGGCAATCTCGCAGGCTTGCCGGAGAGAATGGTCTGAAGGAAGCCGAAGTTTCTGGAATACCCCGGGTGACATAAAGCTGTAGGTGATGACTTCATCGAGTCCAATGCCACAGCAGATCCCGCGCAGCCGGTTCCGGACCGTTTCGTCGTTGCCTTTCTTCTGATAAGTTATCCGGCTGACCGGTATTACGGCCGGTATCTTATCGAATCCGGTAAGCCGGGCGACCTCCTCTATCAGATCCACCTCCCGGGAGAGGTCTGGACGCCAGGATGGAATCTTAAAAATAAGCCTCCCTGTTTCCGCTTCCGGTTCTTCTTCCAGCTCAAGTTCCAGACTCGTAAGCAGTTCTATTATCTTTCTCTCTCCTGTTGGATAGCCCAGGAGAAGTTCCGTTCTTTCCGGCCTTATACCAACCCGGGAGTTCTCAAAGATCCGCTCCCGGTCATCGATTATCCCCTCCGCCAATTCTCCGCCGGCTAATTTGATAATCAGGGCGGCGGTCCGGTCCAGGGCGTAGTCGGCCACCAGGGGGTCGGCGCCTCTCTCAAATCGCCGGGAGGCGTCTGAACTCATACCCAGCGCGTGAGACGTCCGGCGGATACTGACTGGATCAAAGTACGCGCTCTCCAGTAATACAACGGAGGTGGCATCCCCGATCTCCGTATGAAGTCCTCCCATCACACCGGCTACCGCGACCGGATTCTCTCGATCGGCAATAACCAGCATCGACGGTTCGAGTTCCCGTTCATCCCCGTCAATCGTTACGATAACCTCTCCCGGAGCGGCTTTTCGGACAATAATCTCTCCTCCGATAAGCCGGTTATGATCGAACGCATGAAGAGGATGGCCCAGTTCCAGGAGCATATAGTTGGTGGCATCGACCACATTATTGACCGGATTGATCCCGCAGAGTCTTAACCTCCGGCGGAGCCAGAGCGGGCTCTGGGCTACTGTGATGCCGCGGATTAACCGGGCGCAATACCGGGGACAGAGCTTATAATCAAGAATTGTCACCGAAGCATCTTCTCCAATCGGAGGGCCGATCACTTCTAGGTTCACTTCTTCTTCCTGCAGTCTCTGACCGGTAAGAGCGGCAATATCCCTGGCCACCCCCCGGTGACTTAGGAGGTCCGGACGGTTCGGGGTAAGATCAATCTCCAGGATCGCGTCTTCCAGTTCCAGAGCTTCAGATAATGACTGACCGGGGAGAAGCTGATCCGACAGTTCCATAATCCCCTGATCGTTATCACCCAGCTCCAGCTCTTTCTCGGAACAGAGCATGGCTTCGGATACCCGGTCTCCGATCTTTCTGACCTCGACCACCCTGGTATCTTCCGCCGGATGGCCTCCCGGCAACATTACCGCCGTAAACATATTTAACCGGACATTGGGGGCCGCGCAGAGGGTAGTGACTTCTCTCTCTCCGATATCCACCCGGCACCAGCTCCAGTCCGGCTTTTCGCCATCGGGCTCGGCTGAGACCACTCTCCCCACCACCACTTCGGTAAATTCAGGGACAATCTCCTCCACCCTCTCCACCTCGGCCCCGGAGAGAGTTAAACGCTCCGCCAGTTCTTCCGGGCTGAGATCGATAGAAAGAAATTCTTTTAACCAGTTATAGCTAACTTTCATTTTAAGTTATCGCCTGCGGCGCTAACTTAGTAGAAAAGCACTGAAGCTAACGCCATTTGACTATTTTCTAATCTATACGATCTGCATTGTCTAATTATTCTTCAACGAGATGATTTACCACGAAGAACACGAAGGACACGAAGAAATTTTGAGGAATAAATACAATTTAGCTCAATTTAAAAAAACCTTCGTGATCTTCGTGTCCTTCGTGGTTTCAATTAGTTTTATCGCAATTAAAATTGATGGAGAAACCTGAGATCGTTCTCATAAAAAAGCCTAATATCGTTGATCCCGTACTTGAGCATGGCGATCCGCTCTATTCCCATGCCGAAGGCAAAACCGGTGTACTTCTCCGGATCATATCCGACCGCCTTGAATACCACGGGATCGACCATCCCCGCGCCCAGAATCTCCAGCCAGCCCCGACGGGAGCAGAGGGGACATCCTTCTCCGCCGCAGACCACACAGGATATATCAACCTCGGCGCTGGGCTCGGTAAAAGGAAAGAAACTGGGACGGAAACGCAGCCGGGTATTCTTACTGAATATCTGATGCGCGAACTCGGTCAGGATTCCCTTCAGATCGGCCAGGGTAACTCTTTTATCGACCATCAAACCTTCCAGCTGGTGAAACATCGGGGAGTGGGAAGCATCGGCGGTATCAGCCCGGAAGGCCTTGCCGGCACAGATCATTCGGAGAGGGGGTTTCGTCTTCTCCATGGTTCTGATCTGAACCGGAGAGGTATGGGTCCGGAGCAGCGACCCTCCCCGGAGATAAAGGGTGTCCTGCATATCCCGGGCCGGGTGGTCGGCCGGCATATTCAGGGCGTCAAAATTGTAGTACTCGGTTTCGATCTCCGGCCCGCTCTCCAGTTCAAAACCCAACCCGGAAAATACTTCGATAATCTCATCCAGTGTGGCAGTTACCGGGTGTTTCCTGCCTCTCTTGAATGTAATTCCGGGAAGAGTAACATCAATAGCTTCTTCCCTTGCCTTCTGATCCGCGTCCCGGGCCTGGAGGAAATTCAGAATCTCGTCAATGCGATTCTGGAGTTCGATCTTCAGTTGATTGGTCGCCTTCCCCATCCGGGGGCGATCCTCAACCGGGAGTTCTTTGATCGAACGGATCAGCAGGGTCAGATTCCCCTTCCGCCCCAGATAAGCAACCCGGAGAGCCTCCAGGCTATCCGGGTTGGTTATATTCTCAAGTTCGGCTAAAGCCGATTGCTTTAATTCCTGTAATATCTGATCCATGGAATATAAAAAACAGTAATCGGTAAAGAAGAAAAGTAATCAGTAAACGGTGATCTGTAATCGGTGGCCGACCTGGCCGAAGCGGACTGATTACCGATCACCGCTTACTGTTCCTCTTTCCTGATTACTGATTACCGTTTACCTGCCATTACTCACCGATCACTGATTACTGCCGGTAACTTCTTTCACCAACTGCGAGAAGACATCGGAGTGATGGGTGGCCAGTTCAGACATAATCTTCCGATTTATGGTAATTCCGGCTTTGCCGAGCAGACCTATAAATTTGGAGTAAGAGATGCCTTCCAGGTTAGCCCCGGCCCGGATCCGGGTAATCCAGAGCGAACGAAAATCCCTTTTTCTCAGTTTACGCCCCCGATAAGCCTCTGCCTGAGCCCGCATGACTGCCCCCCGCGCGGTACGATGGAGCTTACTTCTCCCTCCCCTGAATCCTTTAGCCAGTTTTCTGATCTTTTTTCTTCGGCGATGTCCTGCAACCGCCGTCTTTACTCTTGTCATAGTATTACCTCGTTAAATATTTGTTTTATGTCTCAAAGGCGACCCTTTCTCAAGCAAAAATACCCCGGGCTTAACCAATCAGTTTCTTGATATTCTTCGCCATTTTGCCGCCCATTACATGGTCAGCTCTCAGTCTCCTCTTCCTCTTCCGGTTCTTTGAATTTAGAAGGTGGCTCTTTCCGGCACTATGGAAGACAACCTTTCCCTTCTTAGTGATTTTGAATCTCTTCTTCATTCCTTTGTTGGTCTTCATTTTTGGCATAATTACTACTCCTGATAATTTATTGCTTCTGTAATACTGATCTATCTGATATGTCATTGCGACCCCGCACATAATTTATCCGTAGGGCTACAATAACAAATCAGTTTTGTTTTTTTTCGTTAAGACGCTATCTATACCATACTCGAATTCCTTCGTGAATGCAGTATACCCCTGAAAATTCGGGGTGTTCTTCGTGGTTAAAAAGGCTTTTCGAGCAAGTTCTATCTAGAACTCAGTGCGGCAAATAATGAACGCACTGAATAAATAAATTCAATTTTAAATATAGTCGCCCCCCCCCCTGTGATTTTTCCCGGGGTGGCCACAATCAGTTTTTAACCAGCAACACTCTCCTATAGATGGATATAAAACATGGGAAAACCGGTCGAAAATCAACAACTTTAGGCACTTTAGCGCACTTTAGGCACTTACTACCGCCTACGTTCCTGACTGAGTCGGAGTGATTACAGTCGCCAGTCTCCGTCCCATCATCCGGGCATTACCTTCCACATGTCCATATTCTTCCAGATCTTTGATCATTCTCTCGAGTATATGGCGTCCATGATCCTGACGGATCATCTCCCGGCCTCTAAAGGTTAACGTTACCCTAAGTTTGTCGCCCCGGCTCAGGAAACCAATCGCCTTCCGTAGTTTTACCTGATAGTCATGTTCCTCTATCCTGGCCTTCAGCTTAACTTCTTTGAGCTTTCCGACATGCTGCTGCGCCTTGGTCTTCTTCTCCCGTTTGCTCAACTCATATTTATATTTCCCATAATCAAGAATACGGCAAACCGGAGGAACTGATTTCGGGGCTACGCAGACCAAGTCAAGGTCTTTATCACGGGCTAACCGCAACGCCTCATCCAGATCCAGAATTCCCAGTTTAGTACCATCCGTGTCAATGGTTCTAACTTTATTGGCCCGGATATCCCTGTTGATAAAAATATTTCTTTGAATCGTATGTCACCTCCTTGTTTTCCTGCTTCCCAGAAAGCAGCTCATTTAATATTCTACAACTTAGCTTTGTTGCATATTTTAACCGCGGATGAAACGGATTAAAAAAAAAAGAATTGGAATTATTTATGGTATTTTAAATGCCTTCGTGAACTTCGTGTTCTTCGTGGTAAAAATATCTTTTTGAATAAGGACTATATTCGCTCAGTTATTTCCTGGTTAAATACTTCCAGGCATTTCTCTATCTGCCATTCACCGATCTGCCCATCCTGGATCTTTCTCACCGCTACTGTCTTAGACTCTTCTTCCGCCGCGCCGACCACCAGCATATAAGGAATTTTCCTGTTCCTGGCGGCGCGGATTTTATAGCCTATCTTTTCGTTCCGCTCATCAAGCTCAACCCGGATACCGGCAGCCTGGAACTGTTTTTTAAGGTCCCGGCCATACCGTACAGTCTTCTCGGATATCGGCAGTATTATCGCCTGGACCGGTGCCAGCCAGAGAGGGAGAATACCCCCATAATGCTCGAGCAGAATAGCCAGGAATCGCTCAATCGATCCAAATGCTGCCCGATGGATCATTACCGGGCGATGTTTTTTCCCATCCGCGCCGACATACTCCAGTTCAAAACGCTCGGGCATGGAAAAATCAAGCTGAATAGTGCCACATTGATGGGTTCGCTTCAAGCAATCTTTAATATGAAAATCTATCTTCGGCCCATAAAAAGCCCCCTCCCCTTCGCTGATGGCATATTTAATCCCTTTCGCGTCCAGTGCCTCCATTAAACTACGGGTGGCCAACTCCCAATCTTCATCACTCCCGATTGACTTATCCGGACGGGTGGAGATCTCGATCTGGTATTCATCAAAGCCTACTGTATGGTAGAGGGATAGGATCAACTCGGTGACCTTCTCTATCTCACCCTGGATCTGCTCCGGGAGGCAGAAGATATGAGCGTCATCTATGACAAAACCCTGGACCCGGAAAAGACCATGGAGGACCCCGGTCAGCTCCAGGCGGTGGACACGGCCCAGTTCCGCGATCTTGAGAGGAAATTCCCGGTAGGAATGCTGCCGCTCTTTATAGAGCAGAAGAGTCCCGGGACAGTTCATCGGCTTTACGGCATAGCCCTGTTCCCCGACTGTACTGAGATACATATGATCCTTATAGTGATCCCAGTGTCCGCTCCGGTGCCAGAGTTCATCCTTGAGGATGAGCGGTGTCATTACCTCCTGATAACCATGTTCCTGGTGAACTTGCCGCCAGAAATCAAGAAGAGTATTGTAGAGAATCACACCAAGGGAATGAAAAAAGGGGGTGCCCGGCGCCTCTTCATGAAAACTGAAGAGGTCCATATCTCTCCCCAGTTTACGATGGTCCCTCTTCTTGGCCTCCTCGATCGCGGCGAGATGAAGGCGCTGCTCCTTCTTATTGGGGAAAGCCGTAGCGTAGATCCGCTGGAGCATCGGACGCTGCTCGTCCCCTTTCCAATATGCCCCGGCGACACTCAGGAGTTTAAATGCTTTGATCTTCCCGGTACTTTCAAGGTGGGGACCCCGGCAGAGGTCGATAAAATCTCCATCCCGATAGATGGTGATCGTATCGTTTTTTAAGCCCTCCAGGAGTTCCAGCTTATAGCTCTCCCCCACTTCCGCGAATAGAGCCTTCGCCTGATCATAGGAGAGTTCTTCACGCTCAAAGGGGTAATCGGAGGCAATGATCTTTTCCATCTCATCTTCAATCCGACTGAATAACTCCGGAGTGAGGGTCTCGGAGAGATCAAAGTCATAGTAAAACCCGTCCGCGATCGAAGGCCCGATCCCGAGTTTAGCATCCGGGAAGATACGCTTCACCGCCTGGGCCATCACATGTGCTGTACTATGCCGGTATAATTCTAAATATTCTTGATCAACCATAATTTTTACTTCGTAAAAATTATCATCTTTTCAGTCCAATATTAACGCGTGAATAACGAAATATACCGTTGAAATACAATAATTTTACTGTTCCAAATTTGTAGATCTTATTTTTTCGAAGGAAAAAGAAGATGGGCGATACTGGACTCGAACCAGTGACCTCTACGATGTCAACGTAGCGCTCTAACCAGACTGAGCTAATCGCCCTTATATTTTCCGTGAGGAAAATATAATCTATAAATAATGCGAATGTTACTTTATATAGATTGCCACCCTCATATTCAACATAAATGTCAAAAAAAACAAGACCGAAAAGAACATAGAGCGCCGGCAGTATTTACTTCTCAGACCGACCTCTCATTCGTTCCGGTCTTGCGCGCGTTCTCAAGTAACCGAAATCACTTATGGCGCCGTCGGAGATGATGGGGAAGGAGGCGAAGAATCTTCTATATCTTTCTTCTCTCCGGATTCAGTCACCGGAGGTGCTTCGGAGACAACCGGCGGTGGAGAAGTTCTCTCCGGAGGTTCGATTTTTTCGGCAACCTTTTTCTGGGAACGATTGGCAATAATGTAATAAATAATTACCGCCACTACCGCGATTATAAATATCCAGATAATTCCCATTTTCTACTACCTCCCTGATTTGGGTTGATTGTGAGTTGCCTAAGCATAGTAGTGGATAGTTGAAGTACCGTCAATATTAATTTATTCTGTTCTTGTGTTCTATTCGGTTGTTGGACTGACTCCCATCGCGAGCCAATTCTTCAGTTTCTCGGAGTTCTTCTTATCAAACCGGTACCTGAGTCTACCCAATGGGTGTTTGAACCGCAGTTTCAAACCCTTTGCGTTAGGCTGTACAACCGCACTGCGAATCTCTTCCTTCGAACCCACAAAAGCGCGACTCATGTTGCGCTGGATAAAGAATGCTTTTTCATCCATCAACTGAGCTCGACATCTGCTGTCCTTCGTCTGCACGACTGACGGTTCGTTCTTAATTCTCTTCTTTAACAATGCTTTACAGGTCCGCCCGGCCTCCTTGATTTTCTCCGGTTCGATTGAGGCGATCTGTTTTCGAAGGTGTCCTAATCTACAATAATATACCACAAAGACAGCCGCGAAGATGAGAGGCGGTATCAAATATTCTATTTCAAATAGATTGCCTGGCCGGTAATTGAGAATAGATACTCCAAGGTTCCATAAAAACAATACGATAGCGACAATGGCTTCAGTTAAAAGAGCCCCCAGGGAAGGTTTTAGAAGGGCTTTGATTCCGGTTCCCAGCATTAATACGCCCAGGATCAACAATCCAATATTCAAAATGGACGTCTTTATAGAAACAATGCCTAAGAGTATACTGATGCTTCCCCAGAAAATTGCACCGATCCCGATCTTGCTAATCAGTTTCCGCGCGCAGATGGATATCAGTACCTTGTTTTCATCTCTGTAAAAAAACTTATCGCCTGTCATTTCTCTTTCTCTTAGTAGTTAAACAATTCCTCCAGAGAATAGTTCTTTCCGGTGGATTTGTTCAATGCTTCGCGAATCTTTAATTTGACGTTCGGTGTCAACCTTCTGCCTTTGCGGGCCCTGGATACCATCTTATGGGTGAGCTGCTGAGTAGAGATGGATACCAAATCTCGCGCCTTAAGGCCATGATCCACCATGATTCGTGCGAGGGGTTGCTCTCCCAGGTTGCGATTAATTTCAATATTCATCTCGAAAATAAGTCTTCCTTATATTTTAATGGCTAACACTTTGCGTCAACGGCGACGGTGCGATGACGCCTTCCTCTGCGTGTTATCATTATCTTTTCGGTCTTTCTTGGCGTGCGTAATCAGCCCCTTCCTTCCCTTTTCTCTAAAACTGACAACAATCTTCTCCGCTTTATCAAAAGGAACCGTTACAAAAGAAAATTTTTCCATCACCTGGATATCATTGATCTCCCTGGACTTGACCGAGACCCTCTTCATAATAAGCTCAACAAGTTTTTTGGCATTGATCCGGTCTTTCTTTCCCAGGGCTACAAAGAGCCTTGTCTTGCCCTGTTTATCAAGTTGCTTCCCTTTCTTGGTAATCTCTTGTATTTGGCCATAGGAATCAGGGTCGAGTTCTTCTTCGAAACTATAGTTGAGGACGGCAGCCAATATTCTGGTCGGGTTATATTCCGTGAGTAATTGCTTGGCCCAGTTATAATATTCAGTATCAATCTGATATTCAAGAACAGCAACGAGATCATCGGATATATTTTTCTTTTTGATCTGGATAATATCTTTTACCTTTGGAACCTCCGATCTTTTAATATCAGTCTTGGCAATCCTCTGTATGAACATCAGCCGATTATATTCACTGGGAGTAATAAAAGTAATCGCGGTGCCCTCATGCCCGGCCCGGCCGGTACGGCCTATTCGGTGGACATACGAGTCAGGATTCTGGGGCAGTGAATAGTTGATAACATGGGTGAGGTTAATAACGTCAATTCCCCGGGCCGCTACATCTGTCGCTATAAGAATTCTGATCTTTTGATCCCTAAATTTTCCCAGAGTTTTTTCTCTCTGGACCTGTGATATATCTCCATGAATGCCTTCCGCGTCATACCCCCTATCAATTAGATGAGTCACAACATCATCAACATCACTCCTTGTTCGACAGAAAACCAATCCATAAAAATCAGATTCTATATCAATTATCCGGCATAGTGCCTCAAATTTATCAGCGGCTTTTACTTCAAAATATATCTGCTCCGTCAGATCCGTCGTCAGTTGCTCTTTTACGGCAAGAAGCTCATAACCCTCCATGTATTTGTGCGCGAGGGCTTTTATCTTTTTCGGCATGGTCGCGGAAAACAACAGGGTTCTCTTGTCGGGATTGGTGTACTTCATTATCTCTTCTATATCCTCGATAAAGCCCATATTCAGCATCTCATCCGCTTCATCGAGGATCAGGTGTTCGATATTACCCAGCTTCAGTGTCTTCCTCTTGAGATGATCGATTACTCTGCCCGGAGTCCCGACGACAATATGCACACCTCTTTTCAGTCTGCGGAACTGCTGATCAATAGATTGGCCGCCATATATTGGTACTATTCTGAGATCCTTAACGCCCTTGAGAGAGTTGATCTCTTCTGATACCTGAATGGCTAACTCCCGGGTAGGAACCAGGATGATCGCCTGCACAGCCTTGGAGTCTATGTTAATCATTTCTATCAAGGGCAATCCAAACGCGGCGGTTTTTCCGGTTCCGGTCTGGGCCTGAGCAATAATATTGGTATCGTCTCTCAGCATAACCGGAATCGTCATAGCCTGAATTGCGGTCGGCTCTTCAAACCCCTTTTTATTAATCGCGGTCAGAGCGGTTTGGGAAAGTCCGAGGTCATTGAATGTTTTTTTGGTAGTCATACTATTTATCCTTAACTGAATATTACATTGGTAGATTTTCTTCTTACATTGATTTTGCCGCGGGACAGATACGCGCGTAAGGTCAATGTATCTCTGTCGATGTCCTGCCCCACCAGAGCATAGAGATAAATTGCTGAGTGCTTTAATGCGAATCCGGGCATTGAACCGTTAGACTTATTCGGGAGGCTGACCTGCCCAAGCCTTGGCGAAATCTGATCTTTCCGACCAAGCCTTGACGAAGTCTGGTAAGGAGAGTTAGAAAATATGTTAAATCGCGGATTGAAAAAAAGTGATTACGCACTTTATCACCTTGCCGTCAACTTGCATAGAAGTATTATCCGATGTTCCAAGTAATAAGATTATACCAATCTTCAGATATCAATATCACTGAAAAAAGAAATTTCGTATCCCGGTGAGAATCATCTGGGCGGCTAACGCCGCCAGGATTAATCCTGTTATTTTACTGAGGATATTAATTCCCCTCTTACCAATTGCCCGTTCAATAGCCGAACCCAACAGGAGTATCAGTCCCAAACAGGCAACAGCAATAACAAGCGCGATACAGCCCAGCGTTCTCTGCCCCACGTTAGGGATCTCTCCTCCAAGGACAAGGAGCGTCCCAATAGTGGCCGGACCGACAACAACAGGTATCGCCAGAGGAACTACAGCAATGTCTTCATCCTCCTCGGGAGGCAGAACCTTTTGCCCGGTCTTCACAAGTCTGACCGCGGAAAGAAACAGCAAAGCTCCCGCGCCGACCCGAAAGGCATCCAGAGTGATGCCAAATACTTTGAATATGATATTTCCGAAAAAAAACAGGAAGAGACATACAATCACAACCGCGATAGAAATCCGGATTGACAATTTTCGTCTCTGATGTTCGGTGTACGCTCTGGTTACACTGAGAAACATTGTGAGAGCAAAGGGGGGCGTAAAAAGGAAGAAGAACTTAATCCAGATACTAAGAAAAAAATTTAGATTACCCGTTTCCACTATATTTTATCCTTATATTAAATTAGCTCCTTTTGGTCGCTAATTTAGTTTTAAAAAAAGACAACGTATTTCTGTTGTTGCGGCGCTGAAATAAATTTCAACTACCTTAATAAAAATTTCATATTAAATAAATCAGCTATTTTCCCAAAAAAGCTGATTTATTGTCCCAATAATTTCAATTAATCAAACCAGTATCCCGAAGGATTTCGAGAGAAAATTCCCGCAACAGGCATCTAATAATTGAAAAGTTCATCCCTGGAATATTTCTTGCCGGTGGCTTCATTCAACGCGGCACGTACCTTAGATTGGACGTTAGGGGTTAATCTTCTCCCTTTGCACGCCCGGGATACCATCTTATGAGTAAGCTGCTGAGTTGATACCGCGACAAGGTCGCTGGGCTTGAGGCCCTGCTTCGCCATGATTTGGGAGATGGGCTGCTCTCCCAGATCGCGTTTAATCTCCATATTCATTTTGAAATTTCCCTTCATAGTAAATTCCATTATTCCCCCCGTGAATCAAAACAAAGCTTTGGGAAATCCAAAATATTTACTTATTAGCCGGAAGTTTTATCCTTCGGAGATGCTATTGCCGATTTTTAGATTTTTGGCACAAACCATTCATTTTTTCGATATACCAGGTCCTGACTCTTCGCGACAAGCTCCCCCGTCCGATCATCTCTAATAGTAATGTCATATAAAGCTATCGGCCCGGAAGCGGTTTGTTCTAAAGCTTCCGCGATCAGTCTATCACCGGAGTTCGTTTCTTTCAAAAAGTTTATTCCCACATTCAGTGCTACTGCTGTTTGTCCATGGGAATTGCTAGCCGCGGCAAAGGCCATGTCGCCCAGCGCGAAAATTACGCCGCCATGAGTGTTGCCATGAAAATTAACCATCTCATCAGTGACAGTCAAAGTCACCCGGCTATGACCTGGTTTTAGAATTTTTACGTTAGCCCCCAAAAATCGGCAGAATGGATCCTGCTGGATCATTTCATCTATCTTTTGTTTGCGATCTTCATTCATTGTCATCTCTCCGGGAATTAAATAGTAAACTTAGTCATCATCCGCGAAAACAGAATGATAGCAAAATTCATTTTCTTTTCTATGGTATTACTAAATCCTTCTATTTGCCAAAATTTTGCATATAGAAATATTGCCCGGCATCAGTCAAGCCGGTCGGGGTCATGCTTATTATTTTCTTGAGTTCTTCCGGTGAGATTTTTACAGCTCGAGGAGGCCCCACCGGCGTCTCCTCTTTATTTATTTCGACAATGGCCAGTCTGCCCTCAGGCTTCAGCAGGCGTTTGACTTCTTTCACAAATCCTTGCATCTGGGCCCGGGAAAAGCAGTGGACAACTGTAGATAGGTAGATCAAGTCTATCGAAGAATTCTCCAGTTTTGTTTCTTCGGTTATATCTCCGACAAATGGTTCGATAATCGTGCCTTGAGTTTCCGTCTACAGAATCTCTATTACCACAGGATCCGGATCCAAAGCGTAAACTTTGCCCGTCTCCCCGGTTAGTTTGGCGAAGACTTTTGCCATATAGCCATTGCCACATCCGGCATCAAGGATTATTTGTCCCGGCGTTATCGAGAGGGTGGCTAATATCTTGTCTTTATCCATAAGACTTTCACTGGATCTACCCCGGTGGTGAAGCTTCGAATCTTTCACATCCCTGCATTCTGACATATTTTCGCTCTTTTTCTTATTTTAATGATGCAGATTACGGACGGTGGGACGCCGTATCGTGAATATGGCGATTCTCTACTCTCATAATGATTTTCTCAACCGCGGCCTGCCATTCTTCCGGGTATATTGAGGCGTATGCCCCGTGTCCTACCGATTCAAACTTCCTAAAATATTTCTGCCCGGGGAGAGCATCAAAAACACGATGCCCTTCGGTAAGTGTCGCTCTGGGATCGTCCGTCCCATGCATTAAAAGTATAGGACAGTCTACAGATCGTGCATACTCAACCGGGTTGTGGGCAAAACCGTTAAACCCCCACTGCCTTCCCCCCCAGAACACAAGCAACTCGGCGCAGGGAAAAGATGGTACCCCCATGGCGCCGAAACGGTTACGAATAGTGTTGAGCATGGTGTCGAAGACAGCTTCCAGAATCACGGCATCGGGTTCGATGCCGTATTCATGAACGGCGCGCAGAATAGCAACCGCGCCCATGCTTTGCCCAAACAGAATAAAAGCGGAATGTTCAAGATTGTCTTGGGAATAGCGCACAACTGCCGCTACGTCTTCTCCCTCATGTATTCCGATGGTAGTATAGGACTCTGATGAACCACCCGACCCCCGGAAATCGACAAGCAGTACGGATGCACCAAGGTCAAGAAACATCTTCGCTTCGGGCAGTAAAGAGGTTTTTTCCGCGGCGTAGCCGTGGAAAAGGATAACCAGAGGCGTCGCGTTTCCCTGATCCGTGTACCAGGCGGAGAGAGTCACGTCGTTGGGACATCTGATCGTCAGGCTCTGGCAATCGGGGTTCAAATCCGAGGGCAAGCGGTCACTGGCCGGCCGGGGGACGTTGACTCCAGCGATCAGCACTTTGAGCTTGGCCGGGAAGAACAATTGCTCGGGCTTTTTGGTCCGTGGTCCATCGGAAGTGAAATGCATCATGGCGTGGGCATGGTTGTAGGTGAGGACGTTAAGCATGGCAACGCCGCCGACCATAAGGATGAGCAGGATCAGCAACCATCGTTTTGCCTTTTTCTTCATTCAAAGAACGGTGTAAATTACCGGACGCTTTTGAAGCGGAGTTTTAGGATTAAATAGTCTCTGGGAAAAAATTAAAGTCGCGTTTATTCATCTGGAATCGGCAGGTTATGTATTCTTAAAAATGATAATTTATCCCAATAGCCTCTTTGATAGATTATTTTATCCTGTCGAACATGAAAGAAACCGCAGCCTCGCAGACCCAGCGGGTCTTTCCATTCCAGAATCGCCCATTCACCATCCTCAAAAATATTCTCTGCCAGACAGGTCATATCAGCCTGGGATAACTCTCTTCTAAACATTTCCTTGATTGCGGCTTTACCTTCCACCGGGGATTGGGCCACTTGATGGTTTATCGCTTCTTCAGCATAATATTCGGAAATTAATTCCGCGTCACCGTTATTGAATGCCACGATCCATCTTTCAACCAATTCTCTGGGCTTCATAATATCTTCTTCTTTTTACGCAATTTCGCCTTATTCACAGATGGGGGGATAGCAAATCCGTGGATAGTCCGGGGGAATTATTTGTTAGCGGATAGTTTCCTCATCTACCCATGCGATTGCGGCTCCTTCATCATTAAAGACTCTAACGTTATACCGTTATCAATGTCTCTTGGTTTTTCAATATTTCCGTCAAAGGTTCGCCCCAATAAATAACCTCGATATTCAAATCCTCAAATAAATCCGTCACTCCAAGCTGGTCGACGCACGCCTTGCAAGCCGTTACATTAACACCTATTTCCAAAGCTTCTTTTATTAGATTTTGAATTTTCAGGTCTTCACCTACCAGTTTGGCAGTAGCCCCCCAGATAATGATTGTTACATTATCCCACCAACCTTTAAGCTTGGAATTAACCGCGTATATAAAAACCATTTTTTCCGCGGTGAGGGGATTAGCATTAGTCCATAATATATAAAGATTTGTTTTTTCTTTCATCTTCAGCTCCTTTTATTCTTCCCGACCCAGAGAATTCTGAACCACTTGTTTTAACGCCGCAACCGAAATCGGATCTTTGCTCTTAAAGTTAATACATCCCTTGCCGGTTTTTATTGCCGGGTATTTCTTCTTGAATTCGGTAATACTCTCTTCTCCACACGCGTATCTAGATTTATCTATTCTTATACTGACCGTTCGGAAATTGGGTGATCGCGATTCAACTCCAGCAGATCCCAGAGATTCCCATACAAATCTTCAAATACCGCTACCATCCCGTATTCTTGCTTCTTGGGCTCCCGGACAAACTTAATACCTCTGGAAATCATCTCATTGTAATCACGCCAGAAATCATCCGTATTAAGAAAAAGAAATACCCGGCCGCCTGCCTGATTGCCGATAAAAGGTTCTTGTTCCGGATTAGAGGCTCTGGCTAAAAGTAATGTTACTCCTTTAGAACCGGGAGGAGAAATCACAACCCAGCGTTTATCCTGTTCGGGCTGGTAGGTATCCTCTATCAACTCGAAATTCAGCTTCTGGGTATAGAACTCGATCGCCTCATCGTAATCTTTCACCACCAGAGCAAGATGTACAATCGATTGTTTCATATTATTCAATAATAACCGCTCTCGACTTCGTCGACTCTTCGCGCAAATGCTTGATCTCGAGATACTCCCGGGATCCAAAACAAGTCTCCATATCTGTCTTGCTCTTAAATCGGATCAACAACATGCGACCGGGCGTCCAATCTCCCGAGACATTCACAATACTGTCGGAACGAAAGACATATACGCCTCCGTATTTCCGGACAATCTCAGAGACCCGGTCGACGTATTCCTGATACTTCTTTGGATCAAGCACCTCGATCTCCGCGAGAAAAAAGCTAGGCATCGTCTTCCTCCGTCAAGAATGGCGTAAGGATAAAATCAATACTATGCCGCGCGGAAGCCTCCTGGTGCGCGAGAAATGACCGGGCAGTCAGGGGATTCACGGCGAATGGGGGAAGCTCAAGCATCCGGACGCAAAGGCGGCATAATTCCATCGGATTGGAATTGTCGAGTTCCGAACTAACCTCCATCACAACGGTATGAATGGTCTTCAGATAGCGGATCCCGGCGCGAATCGCGTCAACGGCATTCTGCCCGTAAAGCGGGTCCGCCCAGGAAGAATAGAGCGCGGTCAGATTCTCAATCGCCGCGAGACGAACCAGCGAACAGGCCAGAGCGGAGACATCTTCGTATATCGGCATCCCGCCGGGCGGAGGAATAACATCGCCGCAGAAAAGAACACCGGTCTCCCCGGACAGAAGAGAAATCGATCCGGATGAATGGCCCGGTGTGTGCAAGACCCTGAATGTTGAATCTTGGCCTGGAAAGAGGATATCTCCATCGGCAATGAACCGATTTATCGCTGTAGATCCCGAGACCAGATTGGCAAATCCGGGAATGGGCCGTTCCCGCCCCTGACGATCCGTATCTTCTATCCAGACCCGCTCGTTTCGGTGTGCCCAAACTTCCGCCCCTGATAGGCGCTGAATCAAAGATGCCGAACCGATATGGTCGGGATGGGAGTGGGTTAGAATGACAACCTCAATCTCAGATAGGTTTCTACCGATCTTTTTCAGAGCCGCCGAGATAATCTTCTCTCCCCCGGCGACTCCAGTGTCAATCAGAGAAAGCCGATCGCCATCGAGAATGTAGGCGTATACAAAGCGTTCAATCGTTATCTCGGGGCTAAGCGGAATCCCGAACTCGATTCTGACAGGATAAATGTTTTCCACTTTCATTTATCTTCTTTCCATCTTATTCAGCCTAGCCGAGCAGGAAACTATAGCAATTGCTTAAGCCTCTCTACCTCTCGTTCAAGATAATCTATCCGGGCTTTAATCCAGACAGAATCATTCTTACTTTGGGACTCTGCCATTTTCTCTCCCAGATAATCGCAGATATCGTCTTTCCCGGCATTCCTTGCTAATGTAAACGGGGTAACTCCTTCTGTTAAGGCGAAAAGATCCGCTCCATTTTCCACCAATAAAGAAGCAAATTTCAAATCTGTCATCGCGCAGGCTTCATGCAATGGAGTATGCCCCAGATCGCCTCTGGCGTTTACATCTATCCCTGATTCAATTAACTTCTTCGCTATCCTGAATTCATTCCTGATAATAGCGATGTGAAGGGCGTTTTCCCCCTCTTGATTACGCGCGTTTATATCGGAAAAATCCACTTTCTTAAAGGAAGGCTGATCTTTTTTAAGTGATTCTAAAAATTCGATAATTGATTCGCTTCTTTCCATAACTACATTCCAGGGTTGTAATGGGCTAAGCGGCTAAACTGAAGCCGGGGTTGATTCGGTTTCTTCACCGACTCCCACTGCGAGCCAATTATTCAGCTTCTCCGAATTCTTCTTATCAAACTGGTACTTGAGTTTGCCCAATGGGTGTTTGAAGCAGAGCTTCAAGCGTTTCGCGTCGGGTTGTATTACGGCATCGCGAATCGATTCCTTTGAAGCCACAAACGCACGCGTCAGCTTACGTTGAATGAAGAATGCTTTCTCCTCCATCAACTGAGCCCGGCATCTCTGATTCTTAGTCTGGATAACCGATGGTTCGTTCTTGAGTTTCTTCCTTAACAACGCCTTACAGGCCAGCCGGGCGCCCTTGATCTTATCCGGTTCAATCAACGCGATCTCCCGGCGAAGGTGGCCGAGTCTCCAATAGTAGTTGGCAAAGACAGCCGCGAAGATAAGAGGTGCTACCAGATATTGCACCTCAAATACACCGTTTACCCGGTAATTGATGATAGATACCGCAAGGTTCCATAAGAACAACCCGATAGCGACAATGGTTTCGGTCAAAAGAACCCCCAGGGTAGGTCTCATGAGGGCTTTGATTCCGGTTCCCAGCATTATTATGCCCAGGATCAACAATACACCATTCAGGATGGATGCCTCTATATACGCAATGCCTAACAGGATATTGATGATCCCCCAGACAATTCCGCCAATCCCTATCTTGCTGATCAGCTTTCTCGCGCAGATGGAGATCAACACCTTGTTTTCATCTGAATTAAATAATTCCTCACCGGTCATACCACTCTCCTTTTCCTGTTATCCCTGGTCCGCCCCAGAGCTAGTTCTCCAGCATATCCTTAGCTACAGGTCCTCGCTTAATTCTTCTACATATCAAAACCTGTTAAGTGTTATCTGCTTTTCATCTCCTGACAAAAGCATTTAAAGCCTGAGCAATCTCAATCCGTTGGAAGACATCATATTCTATTTGCAAATTGAGATCGCGGCTTCGCGGAGTTTATTCCGCCGCCGGTCGGGCTCCTCGCGATTACAGTTTGGGGATGGTGAGACAGTCTGATTGTGCGCGACCAAAGGGAGTGCGGCAATCTCTCCTATAAATTGAAAAACAAGATTACTTCGAAGTCCTTATCGGCTGAATTTGCCTAATTAGGTGGAATTCAACTGATTCTGACGACGGATTAATTGAATCATCTCATCGAGCTGGTGAAGAAAGCGGGATCGGTCACGTTTCTGGATCGGGGGAGGACCGCCGGTCATCTCTCCGGCATCACGAAGTTCTGACAACAAGTCCCGAAGCGCGACAGCAGAGCCGATGTTGTCTTCCGTGAACGGTTTTCCACTGGTACCGATTGCCCGGGCGCCGGCTTTCAGACAGCAACTCGCGAGCAGTATATCCGCGGTGACCACAATATCATGAGGTTGCACATGTTCGACAATCCAATCATCAGCCACGTCGGAGCCGGCCCCGACAACTTCGAGCAAGATCCAATCTTCATTTGGAACCCGCAGCCATGAGTTGGCCACCAATGTGACCTCAAGACCACATCGGCGGGCGACACGGTACACTTCCTCTTTAACCGGGCAAGCATCAGCATCTATAAATATATGCAGCAAATTAAGATTCTCCCTATAATTCCGGATCCGGGCCGGTTTCCACTTCCCGGAAAGCGAACCTGCCAATCATATAATTTATTTGCAGGTTATATTTTTATTTATTGAGATTGGCGCCTATTCTGGTTACATAATAGGTCAACCAATCATCTTCAATCAAGTGATACAACCTATATTTTGCTACTCTTGAATCCATACCATCCTCCCGACGAGAGTAGCGTGAAATTGATTTGCCGTTGTATTTGAAACAGCCTTCATCAGCATGGTACATTGTCATTATCCATTCCAGAAGATCCCGCACGGGTCTCTCTTCTAATCCCACTTTGAGTTCCGTGAACATTAATAGTTCGTGGATGATGCTGTGCCCGTGATAAAAGAATCTCTGGATTTCCCCTGCTTGCTTTGTAGACAGATGCCGTACCAGGAATTCAAGAGCTTTGATCAATGGATTCCTGTACTTCTCATTCCTGGCGGAGTAAAGGGTCAGTGCTCCGGCATAAGACGAGAATGGGCATCCTCTTCTCCAATTATTCCGGCTGGAACAAGACGAAGATATCCAACCGCCATCCGTGCGTTGCGCGCATAATAATACTGAGTAACCTCTCTTCACTCTATCATCAGTATGAAAATCAACCTTCGCTAAAGCGGCTAGGAGATAGAAATATCTGCAAAGATCAGCTTGCCCATAGTCCACCTTATAGGTGGGATCGTTGAGGATACGATAATATATATCCAGTTCCTTATAGGAAATAATATATTCACAAGCCTTCCGGATCCTTTTATCCGCGACTGTGAAACCCATATCTCCCAGTAAGGGGAGTACCCAGATAGCTGTTACATACTTTGGCGTTTCCGGATTGTAACCTCCTGGTTTGCTCTTCAGCAGATAGGAAGGCTTTAATGCCCATGAACCGCTAGAGCACCATGACCCATCTTCTTCTTGTTTATTAAATATCTCCTCCGCGTCGCGACAGGATTCCACATCGCTCCATAGATGGGAGATTTCCTTTGGTCCCGAATGATCATTGAGGAGGTATCTCTGAGTTAAATATCTAACGGGCGGAGAACCATTACTCATCAGCCAGGTGGTATTCGTATTTATCTGGCTATCGCTAAGAATCATAAAATTTCCCATTACATTTGTCGAAGACAAACTTCGTTGATCAAGATCAGAAGGGATTGGATTCCAGTGGTAGCCGCACCTTTTAAGGTGCGTTATCGGGCGCAGTCAGGGCCGGCACAATTTTAGAATTCTTCAAAACAATCAGGATCGCCTGCTCTAAAGCCCGATTGAATTCCTCCGGGCGATTAAGCATTAGGAAATGATCAGCGCCTTTCAGGATGATGGTCTCGAAAAATTTCATGTGACGGCGGTTGGCCTCATAATCAACCGGCCACATATCAGCGTTAACCGTTACGACCGGGATTTTGATTTTGTCGAATATTTTTGAGGCTTCAACGGTAATATACCCCGACATCAGGCAGTTCAGCGAACTCAAGGCCACCGCCGACGGGGCCGAGGATATATCGGAGAGAATCCACTCCCGGAGCTCCGGATCGGTGCCCGGTAAGATCATCTGTTCTACGAATTGTCTGCTCCCGGAGGGAAAGTCCTTCTCCAGGGGAGCAATCATATTTTTCAACTCCTCCGGTGTCAGCGGATATTCTATGTTCTGTAATGTATCGATCCCGATCAGACCAATCACCCGGTCCGGCATCAGCCAGGCCGCCTCCGCGTTCACGGTGCCCCCCATGGAATGCCCGATCAGAATGACGGACCGGCTCCCGACGGCATCCACCACCGCCCGGACATCCTCCCCGAAATCCTTCATGGTGTACTTCGAACGAGACAGACCCGAGTGCCCGTGCCCGGCCAGGTCAACGACAACAACCCGATGGTCTTTGGAAAAATAGGGAGCCTGGAAACGCCAGTACCGCCCATCACAGCTCCACCCATGCACAAAGACCAGAGTAGGTTCGCCAGCCCCAAATACCTCATAAGAAATCGGCGTCCCATCCTTGGAAAGAACAACTCGAGGCCAGGATGCTTCCGCCGACCCAGATCCAAATGCCAAGAGCAAAATCACCAGGCAACTCGCCAAACAAATCAAATTTCTCGAAAACAGTCTTCCCTTCATTTTATCTTCTCCCCTATTTGTATATGTATTTTCATCCATTTTCATAATCATTAAATTCGTTATTTTTTTTAATACTATTGTAAATATAACGGGTGGATTACAATTCTTACTCGACAGGGGATTTTTTTTACACCCGGAGGCTTTATACGCATTAGGCTAAAGACATTATTTTATATCTTTTATTCAGTATCATTAAATTCCAACCAAGCAACCTGAACCAATACTTTTTCGTATATCTTTGCAAATGTTAAAATAGTCAATTCAACTAAGTTATCAGCGTGGTGATTTTTTATATCAGTATAAGTACGCCCCAGTGGTCGGCCTATTGATTCAATATCACCAATAGTTAATTCTTTATCTTTATTGTGGGCACAATGGTTCCTAATGGAATTAAGTTGTTTGATCGTATCTATAGTTTGGATATCTAATACATTCAATGAATATACTAAGTATACCTTCTGATTAAAACTCAAATACCCTTTATCAATAATACGATTCCCTCTTTCTATTTTAGCTATAATAATTCTTTCAAGAAGATTTTCTATGAGCAGATGAAATCTTAACACAACAAATATAATTTCGGGTTTAGGGATGAGAACCTCACGCAAATTATTGACTTCTTTTCTAATGAACAAAACCAAAACTTCTCTATCAACATCTATAGTGTTTTTGTCGTCTTTCAATTGTTTTAACCTCCATTTAGCCTAACGCAGAACTTAATCTGCGAATGGCATACTAATTTCGGAGACACTTTACTTAATTATTATTGGTTTTTTCTTGTGATGATGTCGAATTATGTATGGTGTTCTCGGAATTAAACGGGCTAATATAATGTTTAACTCTTTCAGGGGTCTTTCATTTATTTGCCTATGCGATAACCCAGGGTTTCACCCTGGGCTTATATGTTGAACCCCGTTGGGGTTCGTTGGATACGATTTACGGACCCCAACGGGGTCCCACATCTAAGCCCCGGGTATTACCCGGGGAATAAATCAACCCACCCCAAAAAAACCCGCACCCCAAAGGGGTGCAACATCATATCCTCGGGTCTCACCCGGGGAATGCCTCAAGGGCACACCCCAGGTAAGCCTTCACACCAATAAATATGCATTTAGCGCATGGGGGGGCTTTACTCTTGGTACTTTTAACAATTGATTACTTCCCCTTTCGAATTAATTCCGGGAACACCTTACTTAATTATTATTGATTTTTCCTTGTGATGCTGCCTAATTACGTAAGGTGTCCCCGGAATTATCTCCTTGGATATGATCATGTTCCCTTGTATAAACCGATGCCCGTTATGCCCCTTTAATGCCCCTTTCGAGGTCAAGTGGATAAACTGAGTCACTCAACACAATTCTGAGCAGATTGTAGCTTTCATACCCCTAATGCCCCTTTGGCGATCCGTTAGTATACACCCTTTCCGGTGGTTCCTTCCTTCTCGATGATCCCCAAAGACACAAGGTGCTGCAAATCATGCGAAGCCGTCCGTTTGGCAACGCTGAAAAGATCCTGATACTTGGAGTTGTTGATACTTCGATGTGATTTGAGGTGCCTAACAGCAGCGATCTGACGGTCATTTAGATCAAACCCCTCCAATCGATAATCGGTCAGCCAATTGCGCCCGGAATTATTGGATGTGTGATTCTCGGGGACTCTCCCCGGGTTTAGATGTTGAACCCCTTCAGGGTTCTTTTTTTGTCGGGCGGTACGATAACCCAGGGTTTCACCCTGGGCTGAAATGTTGAACCCCGTTGGGGTTCGGCTGATGCGATTTCCGAATATCTTCCTGCCCCCGCGGACCGGGCTATAATCGATCCCTCTCCAATCTCAGCCCATCAAAAATGGAAGGGGTGCCCCAGGGACCTTCATAAGCCCTTTTTTGCTTTGTCTCCAAGGCAATAAACGTACTTGCCGGTCGTTGCTTGATAAATCTTTCCTTCATGGAAGGCGGGGGAAGCCTGAATATTCCCTATCAATTTTTCTTTCCAGAGCAGCTTCCCCTTTTCTAACGACAAACAATACAAATATCCATTGTCAGACGCCACCACCACTTTCTCTTTTCCCAGGGCAGGAGAAGTGGTTACCCTATCTACGGTGCGATAAGACCAGATTTTTCTTCCTCGGATTGCGTCAAGACAATAAATATATTTATCGCTACTGCCGAAGACCACCTTCCCTGAACCTATCGCCGGGGTCGAATTTATTTCATCAGCCGCGCGAAACTTCCAGATGAACTTACCCGTATCGGCTTGAAGACAATACAAATATTTATCCTGTGAGCCGAAATATACCCGGTTTTCGCTGGCAGCGGCCGAACTGAAGATAATATCGTTTGAACGAAACTCCCAAAGTTTCTTTCCATTGACAGCATCAAGGCAATAAAACTTCTTATCAAATGAGCCAAAATATACTTTTCCATAAGCCAAAAGGGGTGAGGACGCAATTTCATCCTGAGTTTTAAACTGCCAAAGTTTTTTCCCCGTTTCCGTCTCCAAACAATACATATACCCATCACCACAGCCAACATACACCCTCCCCCCGGAAACAGCCGGGGAAGAAAAAACAAAATCTCCCATTCTACTGCTCCATAGCAGATTACCCTGGTCTAAGGAAAGACAAACAATCTTCCCATCATAATCCAGGGAGGTAGATACTTCGACACTAAGACCATTTATTTTTCCACTTCTACTTACCTGGACAGCGGGGGGAAGATCCTGGGGAATGATCTCTACATATATATCTAATGAACCTATCCCGAAAAAGACTTTTCCTTCAGCCACAGCGGGCGAGGAGTTTATCACGCCGTTGGTAAGGCTTTTCCAGATGACACTACCTTTCTGTTTGTCCAGGCAGTACATCTTCCCATCCAGTGATCCCACTAAGAGCCTATCCCCGCTCAGGGCGGGTGATGAATTCACCCCCTCCACCATCCTGTAGGTCCAGAGGGTGACCGGCGAGTCAGGGAGGGAACCCACGCCCCCCCTTCTCGTCGATTCGGATCTGAACATGGGCCAATCCTGACTCATAGCCCGGGCAGAAACAAACAGCACTTGAAGCAGTAAGAATATTATAAAACCTAGTTCCCTCTTCTTCTCCATTTTATTCCTCCTCTATCAAACTTGGATGAAATTAATCTTCAAATTTCGGGGACACCATACTTAATTATTATTGATTCTTTTCTTGTGATCCTGCCGTATTAAGTATGGTGTCCCCGGAATTAAACGGGCTGATATAATGTTGAACCCCTTAAGGGTTCTTTTTTTTGGTGATGCGTCACCCAGGGTTTCCCCTAGGCTTCTATGTTGAACCCCGTTGGGGTTCGGCGGATGCTATTTACGGACCCCAACGGGGTCATACATTTCAGCCCCGGGTCTTACCCGGGGATAATTCACCCCACGCCAAAGACCCTGGCACCCCAACGGGGTGCAACATCCTAATCAAACTTCATTCCCAAACATATCTCTC